>MDTE01115677.1_pt1 | contig 31857 bp, 26 predicted proteins | sample 811231 | NCBI WGS metagenome assembly MDTE01 (sample SAMN05326651, study PRJNA326480) | marine metagenome | isolation source: seawater | place: Indian Ocean: Red Sea | collected 2010 | reverse complement strand
ACGGGATCTCCTACCCCGTTGTATTGGGAACGATGATGGCCCATGCTGGCGCAGACGCTGTCCTCTATCCTGCGCATTATGGAAGTCTACCGTTTCCAAAGGAGACGGAGATGGAGATTCGAGACCGACTTCGAAATCGCAATGTTCTGCCGGTCCCATCCGCTGGAATCCACCCCGGTGTTGTCCCCCTGGCGCTGGCGGATTACGGTACCGATGTAGTCTTGAACGCAGGAACAGGAATCATGGACCACCCGGACGGTCCCGGTGCCGGAACCCACGCATTTTTCGAGGCTCTTGCACAGGCAAAACCGGGGGTATCGTTCGAGCTAGAGCAAATCGAGGCGGGCCCATTACGTCGTGCACTTGAAAAATGGGGTACGCCATGAGCCGCGAACAGATGGTTGAACACGCCCGTCTTTTCTACGATCAGGGGACGATGGTTGGAACCGCCGGAAACCTTTCCGCTCGTGCCGATGATGACTCCTTCTGGATCACCGCGAGTGGACGCCAGAAAGGGCAACTCAGCACAGGGGATTTCATTCGTGTTGGCCTGAACGGCGACGTGGTTGAAGTGGGGGCGTCCGACAACAAACCATCCGCGGAGACCTCTATTCATCGTATCGTCTACGAGCTCTTTGAAGACGCCGGCGCCTGCTACCACGTGCATTCCATACACGCCAACCTGGTCAGCAATATGACCGATGGCAACCAGCTCGAACTACCTCCTCTTGAGATGCTCAAAGGCTTCGGTATCTGGGAACAGGATCCTCTGATCCAGATAGAAATCTTTGAGAACCATCTGGATGTTCCACGAATCGCGCGTGAAATCCAACTCCGCTTTGCCCATAAATCTCCCCAGCTCGCAGCCCTTCTCATCCGTAACCATGGGGTTACGGTATGGGGGCGGTCGACGGAAGAGGCAAAGGTATATATCGAGTTGAGCGAATATATCTTCCGCTATATGACCTTGGCGAAACAGACGGGTATGCGTTGAATCCTGCTAGTTCAACCGACCATCCCAATCCACGGTCGATAGAACAACGCCAATACATGCCGGATCACCGTCTTTATGCGGATTGGTGACCGCCAGCGTGTATCCCCCCTCATCTCCCTGGGTGAACACCCAGCGCGTTGCCCCGGTAATCTTGGCTGAGACCACGCGTTCACTCCGTTTGGTCAGAACGCCGAACTGAAGGCCACTGTTGCTATCAATTGGCTGGATATCCAAAACCAGATCGCGCCCCTGCAACATAGGGATCGCGACCTCCGTTGTCTCATCCGGATCGGCGCAGATCTTTTTCTTACCGATTCTCTGGGTCAAAAGCCCGCGTATATCCTCGGGCTTAAACAAAGCCTTCAGAGAGACGCCATGCCGGTTCCCTGTTCGCTCCATGAGGTCGGCCAGTTTCCAGGCCGGTATGGCCAGAGAAAATCGTAAACGATGACTAATGGCGTGATTCACTCCCAGAAGCCGACCATTCGAGATCTGAAAAACGGGTCCGCCACTCGCCCCTTGTGCGATGGCCGCGTCGTGTATCAGCTTCTCGTTGCCTTCCACCTGCTCTACGTTAACAATACGGCCCCGGTAGAGACTCAATCCCAGACCTGCCGTATTTCCGAGGGCGAAAATCTCCGTACCGCGAAGCCCTTTGGCGTCTTTCGGACGACGAACCAGTTTTACTGGCTTTACGCGCGCCTTTCGGTTGCTTGCCAGAATCGCCAGATCTTTCTCCGTATCGAGCGCTACCACACGGTCGAAGGAGACGGGCTTTCCAAGATCATCCTCACCATCGATATAAAGACCTCGAATCACTACATGGGCGTTGGTCGCCAACAACCCTTCCGCGATCCAGACACCACTCCCCTGCCATTGCTGCTTCACATATTTCTTCCCGGCGAAACGGTATCCACCGACCCGTAATGAGACCGATTGGCCACGCCATGCCCCGGAGTCCAGAGCGTTCGACTTCTTGGATGAACTCAATGTGGCGCACGCCGACAAAAGCATCCCGCATATAGCGAGAATGGTCGCGCCCAAGGACATCCCGTTTCGTAATCGCCTCATGAAGTCACCGCGTGAATACCTTGAGCGTAAACAGACGAACTACTTCTGACAAGTATCGCACCATTTATTCTCGTCTGGCTCCCCGATGGTCGAACATCGGGTTCGATGATTGGGCGGTCCGTTTTTCGATCGATCCCCAGGAATAGGCTCAGCCCGAGACCACCGAGAACTGCCGCCACCAAAACCAGCCAGAGGACCTGCCAGCCTGCGTGTTTCATCGAACGGTCATGTCTTGCTCCGCATCTCCCGGGGCCAGAACAACATAAACGTCAGGTATAGGGCTGCAGCACCAAGACCAACCCACATCACCGGCACAATCGCCTGGGCCATAGCGTCGGCTACCGGATCGGCCATTTCGCCCAGTCGACCACGTTCCTCTGGATCGAGAATCGTTCGAATACCCTCCATCCAACCCTCGATTCCCTGCGCCTGTAGAGATGCGGTCTCCTCAGGACGACTTGTACGCAAACTGCCAACAACACCATTAAAGAGAGCGCCGCTAACGGCAACCCCAAGGGCGCCGCCAATATGCCGAAAAAACGTAATCGCGCTCGTCGCGATGCCCCGGTGCTGGTACCCGCTACGATCTTGAATGGCCACTAAAAGGGCGAGAGCGCTCGTCCCCATTCCTACACCGATCAACACCATAGCCAGGATGATCCGAAGAAGCGGTGTATCGGGCTGCGGCTGCAATAGAAGATAGGCCCCGAGACACATGGACATTGCTGAAATCCAGATATGAATCCGCACCCCGAATCTTCGTATGGTTCGCCCCGCAATCAAGCTACTGCTGGTCCAACCGATCGAGATCGTTAAGAGGACCTGCCCTGCCAGCAAGGGCCCAGACTGCCGGATCCCCTGCACAGATAAGGGGATATATGTGGTCAATACATACAGCACCGCCCCCATCAATCCCCCTTGTATTAAGGCGATTACTACGAACCGGTCCTGGAGCAGTACTCGTGGCATAATCGGCTCGGCTACGCGCTTCTCCCAGGCGATAAACCCGGCGATGAGAATCGTGCCAATGCCTAAGGCTGCGGGACGTACGAATGGCCAGTAGCCCTCTTGGACCTGGGTCGGATCGTGCAGCAATCCTAAAAGAAGAAAAGAACACCCACTAAATAATAGAACAGAACCCCAGATACCGAGCTGGTGGGACTGGGGCGTTCTTTCCTCATGAAAGGTACGCCAGAGAACCACCATCGCGAGAATACCAAAGGGGATATTCACATAGAACACAGCCCGCCAGGAGATCTCGGTGGTCAGATAGGCACCCGCATAGGGGCCGATCACGGATGATACTCCCCATACGACGCTCAACAAGCTCAACGCCTTTGGTCGCTCCTCACCTGGATATAGATCGCCCACAATGGTGGTTGTAATGGGTATCACCGCACCGGCACCAAAGCCCTGCAGCATTCGAAACGCGATTAAAGATCCAATATTCCAGGCCAAACCACATAGGCCCGACCCCAGAAGGAATAAGGTCATACCCACAAATAGAATTCGTTTCCGCCCGTAGATATCTGCCAACCGCCCATAAATCGGGACAGTACACGTCGCACCCAACATATACGCGGCAATCACCCAGGCCACATAGGGGACACCGCCGAGACGCGCCATGATCGTCGGCATCGCTGTGCCGACAATCGTCACCTCAATTGCCGCGAGAAACATCACCAGATTCAAGGCGATGAATATCCGCCGTCGTTCGGCACCTGAGCAGGCAGAGGTCATATTCAATAGTGAAACGCGCGGGCCGAAAACTGTCAATCAGTACACAAAAAAACATAAGGCGGAGTCCTTGCGGGCTCCGCCTTATGAGTGAATGAAACGAAAAGATCGGGTCTGTCTCTCAGAGTTCAAGCTCCTGAGTTCCGATGACCGGGCCCCGGGGCAGCCTGCCGCAAGCGGTGGTTCTACCTGGGACGCGTCCATCGCGCCGTTCGTGTTGTTCTACCTGTGTCTCAGAGTCCCGCATCTACCGTGTTGTTCCGCTCTGGAACTCGCTTCCCTCCGGCGCTCTCACGCTTTCGTTCCACGTGCTCAACAGCTCGGCACGATACACACTCCGTTTTCCTGATGCTCTGGCCCATTCTGGTTTGGACCGCCCTTCCTGGCTTTTCAGATGCCGCGTAAACCGAAATCTACTCGGGTTGGTAGTGCCGGAGTCCCAGCTCTTTCGAACCAAGCCTCTTTTATGGCCTCACCCATCTGCTCCTTCAAGGTAACACAATCAGGCTCTGTACAAGTCGTTCTTTCGAACATCTTGAACAGTCTCTCTCTCACACTTAGGTCTCAACTCCAATGACTCTCTCAGTCACCTCGTACCGCTCCAGCTACCTTCCAGTTCCAGCCCAACCGAAGTTCGACTGTTGACCTTCCACTTCGTCCAGTTTCCCAGACTCCGCCAGAATCTCCTTTCAGATCTTCTGTTCGCCTTCCGCTTCCAACTCGAACGTTCCGGAAAACACTCGTGTCTTTCACGTCGCAATACGCGCCTCTCTCAAACTTTCTAAGCTCCCTACTACGTCCTCCATTCCTAGAGCCACGTCCGTACATGTCATGCCACCGAAATGGCAGGGTCTGTACGATTCCATCCAGATTTCCGCATCTAGATTACTGCGGCATGTCGGCAACCTCCCTCCGAAGAGAGCGGCTACACCCGGGTTTCACACCCGTTGCACGCCTTTCGCCCTTGTCATGTTCAGGTCCTGTTTCAGACCGGGAACGTACCTGGGGTTGCTCCGCCTAGCCACTTCCTGCCCGTCCAGATCCGTGAGAATCCTTCTTGACCGTCCGCTGCTCGTTTCGGCCGCTCCGAAGAGCTTTCGATTCGTGCTGGCCGGCGTTTTCCTCGACCTGGCTTTTCGCCACTTTATTCACTTCTCAAAGAGCTGTGAAATCCGCTTTCGCTTCATCCGAGAACCAACTTATTCATCCACACCCCTCTTGTAAATCCGCTGCTCACTACGAGGGTGATCGCAGCCCCATTTTAAAGGCTGCGATCCACTTCGACCTACCATCGTACACCCCCACCCGCACATGTTTCCCACAGGTTTATCCACAGGGTGATATAGGGGGTGAATTGATGCTATCAATTCCGCTGTATACGGGGCCTTGAGTTGACAGCTGAGGTACAGGCACTAGGATTAATGGCACGCCAACCGTTTCTTGTTGGCGCAACGTAAATGGTCGTCCAATGATCAGTAGCGGGAACTGCCGCCGATTACCGGTATTAATTATAGCAGGAGTCTTTCTCCTGCTTGCTGGTACGTGGTCGCAAATCGCATTTTCACAGACTGGCATTGGGGGAAAGCGTACGGTCGCTATCATCGGTGTTTCGATCGACGGTGACCGGATTCCGGTCAATTCCTCCTATCTGGAACGTATAGACAGCGTCCTGAGTCAAAACGGTTCGATTCAAACTCTATCGTCGATCGATGTGACGACAAAGCTGCGCCGTTCGAATCTCAATATTTCCAGGTTCGATACCAATGAACGAATTCAGAGCCTTCAATCGGCTGTAAAAAAGGCCGAAGTTCAAATCAGTCGGTCCCAGGCTCAAACAGCCGTAAGTACCTTGAAAACAGCCCGACGAAAGCTTGAGGAGTCCCTCGACGAGTTGGCACATAGCACGACCATGTGGCAACTGCTGCGGCGCACCTACCTGAAGTTGGCCCGAGCCCATGTGGTTGATTTGAAGCAAAAACGCGCTGCAGAGTCCGTCCTATCAGAGGCCATCCGCCTTCTGGGAGTGGATGAGACCGTGGCCAACGATCCCGATTTTCATCCCCGCGTTGTCCAACTCTATGGAAAGACCGTTCGAAAGCAACGCATTCAACAAAATGCACAGCTAAAGATCACATCCAACCCAGAGGGCGCTTCGATCTTTATTAATGGTAAGAGCATTGGTCAGACGACACCCCACTCCATATCGAACATCGCGCCGGGACGATATTATGTGCAGGTCCGTTCCAACGGCATGACCAGTGGAACCCATGCTGTGGATATAAAACAGAAGCAGACGGGAACGGTATGGTTTGATCTTCCATTCGAAAAACATCTTACAACCGAAGCAGGGGCGGCCGTAATCCAGTTTTCCAGACGGTCGGATATCAACTCGAAATCTAAAACAATCGTCCCACAGCTCGCAGCTCTTCTAAATGTTGATCAGATCGTCCTGGTTGGTCTGGCCCGCAAAGGATCTGGCGTCCGTCTCTATGGGCAAATCTTCGATGGGCGAACAGGAAAGCGCGTACGCCAAGTCAGCGCGAGGGCCAATGAGAACATTCTCGATCCAATCGCGGTGAACACAGTCGTCGCCACATTGATGGGTCAGATAGCTCCGGCCGGCCCCAAATGGCACGACAGTAAACTGGGTTGGGGCTTAACAAGCGTCGGTGTCGTCAGTCTCGTGGTCATGGCCTACTATCTCGGAGTTCGGTCCGACGCCCTACCGCTTGCCACAGATTGTAACTACCCCAATGATTGTGGTGCTGGACCTCCCTCCGTTGATCCCAGCACGGGACAACGCACTTGCGAGCCTAATGCGACCTGTAAGTCCGGTGCGGCTACGGCCCCGGCGACTCGGCGATACAAAGAAAATGAAACTGCCCGTATACAAAAAGCGAACGAGGCTGCCGACGCAGGGAACGTCGCGAGTGTAACCGGTACAATCGGAGTCATCGCACTGGCCGCTGGGATCACCGCGTTTGTTCTGCATGGTTCCAGTACAAGTAGTGCTTCTGGCTCGACAGCCTTGACGTTGCCGGGCGGTGTAACCGTTCAGCCTCAACTGGGCCCAGGCTTCACACATCTGAACCTGGGGTTCCAGTTCTAGGTTGTGGCATTCGCGCGGACGTGCGAAATTCAGAGTATGTCGGAATCTCCTGGAACAGAGTTTGGGCGTTATATTCTGTTAGACCGTGTTGGTACGGGCGGCATGGCGGAAGTGTTCCGCGCCGTTACACAGTCTCTCGGTGGATTCGAGAAGACTCTGGCCATCAAAAGATTGTTCGCGCACTACAGTGAAGATCAGAACTTTGTTCATATGCTTTTGGACGAGGCTCGCATCGCCGCGCTCTTTCACCATGCAGCGATCGCGCAGGTCTACGACGTGGGAGTCGTTGGTTCGAACTACTACATCGCTATGGAATTCGTCGAAGGACATAGCTCGTACAATGTTCTTAAGACCGTATATTCGCGTAAGACACATGTTCCCATCGCCCTCGCCTGTCATATTGCGGTCGAGGTCTGCTCTGCTTTACATCACGCTCATCGATTCGAAGATTCGCAGGGACGCCCCCTTGGTATCGTTCATCGTGATGTATCCCCGCAAAACGTCCTCATCTCCTATGACGGTGATGTGAAGGTGGTGGACTTCGGGATCGCGAAAGGACTTTTACGGTCCACGAAAACCCAGTCGGGCGTTATCAAAGGGAAGTTCTACTATATGGCCCCCGAACAAGCCCGAGGGGAAAACGTGGACCATCGCGCCGACATCTTCTCGGCCGGTATCCTACTCTACGAGCTGCTAACGACCCATCCCTGTTATGACCAGGATGATAACGCCGTTCTCTTCGAGAAAGTGAAGAACGCGCGTATTATCCCGCCGCGTCGGTTCCGCCCCACCCTGCCCGTAGAGATTGAAGAAATTCTGGCAAAAGCCCTGGCTCTCAATCCAGACGAGCGCTACCAGACCGCTGACGAATTCGCCTGGGACCTCTGCCGCTTCTTGAAGAACGCGCGACTCCATCCAACGCGTCTACATCTGCGGAAATATATGTTGCGTCTCTTCGGGGAACCGCCGAAATCAACGGTGTCGCCCGTAAAGCTACCGATAAAGTCATCGTCGGCCGCCCTGATCGATACACGGGCTTCGGCTACCCAGGAAGTCGACGCGCAGGATAAAGCCACCCAGATCGTCGTTATGGAGCATGGTCCAGAACCGGAATTACATCCAGCTGCGAATACGGGGGACTTCGAAATGAGTGGAGCTCCCACACAGCCTCCGACAGCACCGACGCCACCTCGCCGATCCAAAGCCTTCTCCTTTGTATTGGGGATGGCGATCATATTGGCCATCGCCAATCTTGTTGTGTTGATCGCGTCGTGGGTCTAGGGATCGATCCGTAAAAACTGCGGATTCTGTCCAATCTCCATCGGACCATCTTCTATGGGCGACAGCAGGTCTCCGGTCATCGAACGCACCTCGCCAACAGATACGGGTAACTCCACCGTAAGCGGGTCGGGATGCGACCAGACGACCCACCAGTTCTCACCATCGGGCCCCTCCAGAGCGTAGCCATACGCCCCCTCCGGTAGAAGCGGTTGTAGATCTTCGGTCAGATGATAGTCGGCAAATCGGTTCCCGAGTTGCGCCAAAGCCCAATACGCCAGTTTAGGCTCTGGGTTTTCCAGGTCGTTGCTGAGAAGGCCAAAGGCATCTTCCGGTGGGAATTCGTCTGGATTCTCACCATCAATGATGTTGTACCAACAGACCATCGGAGATCCTTTCCAGATCAAATGAAGGAAAGCCCGGACCAGATAGGCGGCTTGACGCTCCTGGTCCACATCACTGAACACAGGCCACCCCACTTCCGTGGACCAGATGGGTTTATCCTGTGCCCCCTGCAACGCCATAACGTCCCGAACCTCATCGAACATACGGGTAAATGGCCACTCAGCATCACCTGGTGGACCTTCTGGCGCAGCTTGCGGCGGATAGATCGGATAGGGGTGAAAGCCCATGGCATCATAATACTGCGATAGCTCTGGGTGCGCCTCCTGAGCCGCTGTCAGATAGGGAATATGGCCGTCGATGAATAGAGAATGAAAAAACGGACCACCGAAGGCAAAGGTACAATCCGGACATGCCAACCGGCCGGCCTTCACCGCTTCCATAAGTAGCGTGCCATAGGCCACCGGATCCCCCTTGATCTCGGGTTTCCAGAAGCGGAGCCCTGCGTTCGGCTCATTCCATATTTCATATTCCTGTATGTCTGTGCCGAAATATTCTACGACGGCGGTCACATAATCGGCGTAGTCCTTCGGATCGTCCGGCGGATACGTGGGGTCGCTTTCCGTCTGGCTGCTTGCCCAGGGGTTGCCGTATACAAGTAGACCCAGAACGGAGATACCCGCGTCGAGGAAGTGCCGAACTTCGGATTCCAATCGGTCAAAATGGAACACTCCTTTTTCGGGTTCGACCACATGCCAACGCAGATCAACCCGTACACGCCGTATTCCCAGGGCGAGTAGGTGGTCCACGATCACATCATCCAGCCCATCGGGTTGATGAAGTCCGGACATACATAGATGATCGCCGATGGTTGGAATCGACGGCCCTGGTTCCGGTTGCGGTTCCGAGTTGCCACTACAGCCTAGAAGAAAAGATACCAGAAGAAGGTATCCCCACCGGTTCGTGGGGATGGCGCGATTCATGGTATGGGTTCGAGACATCAGAGGATCAACTTCGGCCTACTGACACATCGCAAAGCAGAAGTTCGGGTTTGCGCCGCGCAGGCAGCTCTCACCAACGGTGGCGGTGAACAACCGTAACCATTCATCCCGCGTTACGTCGAACACCCAGACATCATCGATAATACCGCAGTCTGTCTTTCCACCAAAGACCACCCACTCGCCACGGGTGGGATCAAGAGCAGCCAGATGTGCCGAACGACGATCCGGCGCTTCCATATTGGGAAGAGTGAAATCCGCTGGGAAGTCACAGAACCCATTGGGCTGCGCGTTAACGGTCTCGGGCTCAACAATCGCGGACCATTGGTTTGTCTCCGTATCAAACTGCCAGGTGTCATTATTATTGCCTACAGCCCCATCATCATGGCCGCCGAAGAGGAGAACCCGTTGATTGAAAGAATCATAGGTAATGGTGGACCAGATCCGTCCGGCGGGGGCTCCTACCCCTCCACTATGGAGCTCTTCCCAAACACCCGTGCTCAAATCGAAGCGCCACAGATCGGCCAGGAACGGCCCCTGCCAGGCGTTCGCATCTCCACCACCAAATACATAGAGGTGGTCGTTTTCCACATCTACAGCTGCTGAGTGAAAGAGACGTGCCACAGGACGCGAGCCCGTCGCGGGGATCTCACGCCAACTCTGCGTGGCGATATGAAAAGCCCAGACATCATCGTGGGGGCTGAAGCTAAGGCCGCTGGTACTACTATTTCCTCCGAAAACCAGCATCTCCTGTGTCACATGGTTATAGGCACCGGCCGGATTACTACGAGCCACTGGCTTGGGCCCTTCAGAGACCAGCTCGGTCCATACGAAGGTCTCCAGATTCAGCGCCCAGACATCATTATATACGGTGTACGGACCAGAGCTGGTGGGACGAGATCGCCCACCAAATAGAATCATCTGGTCACGATCTGCATCGTAGACAGCCATTCCCCGTGCGCGGGGTGGCGGTTTCATCGCCAGACCATCTTTCTTCTCGAACGTTGCACAGACCGCGTCATAGACCCACAAGCCGTCCACGCCCACCACATGTCCGGTGTTGCTACAATTGACTGGCAGGCCATCGTCGCCGCTATAGAAGACCAGGCGCCGTCGCACCGGGTCGAATACACCCATCGTCTCAGCGACCACCGGTGGCGTCTCACCCTCGGATTCACAGGCTGTACTCGAGTCTTCCCCACCCCCTTGGTCCGTAACGTCCGAACCACTATCGCTGGTGTCGTGTACATCGAGTCCTATATCGGAACCGCTGCTATCCGCCGATGGAGAGTCCCCTCCACAGCCCATAAAGGTACATAGCGCAAGAAGAACAACTGCTATTTTCATCAAGACCTCGCCTTAGTACTTGGCGCCGGCCTTTATCCATCCCCGGATCATATCGATCTGGCACTCCTCAAGAGCCGACGCTTCGAGCGGCATACGTTCCCCAACGATGGTTCCGTTGTCAATAAGCTTTTCGATTAGGTAGCTACCATCAGGGTTACCGGGAATCACAAGGGTCGCGCCCGCTCTCCCATTGGATGGTAGGCCCACCAGGAAGAGGTAGGAGTTCTCGGCGGTCAGGTCCAGGTTCCCCTTGGCTGCCGTTGAGTCGTGGCATTGAGATAGAGCACAACTTGGCGTGAAAATAGTATCTTGAATCACCGAATAGGGCACCGCTACATCACCAGGCACGGGACAGGAAAGATCCGGCACCTTAACGGCACGCATCCGTTCAATGATCTCTTGCGTCAATGGGTGGGACTCTTCCGGTTGGTTATGACCAACTAGCACTGTCGGTTCGTAATCCTCGGTCAGTAACTGGTCCAGCCGGTACTCGTTTCCATCCCCATCCTCCGTTATGTAGCGGTCCGTACCAAAGCCAACGGTCAGATTGAACAATTCCTCGTTCGCGTCGCTCCCCTCGATCATATGGCAGCGATCGCAACGCATCCAGGGTGACCAACGACGGATGGTATGGGGGTTGAAGGCTCGTTGGCCAAACCCTACTTCTCCATTGGGTCCTCGTCGGACCTGGTGGTCAATCACCACGTTGCCCGCTCCATCAATCGCGGTAAAGAACATCCGCTCCGCCGGCATCGATGGGGAAATCTTCCCCTGATGGTCCACCATCAGAATCAGATCATCCGTTGCAACCCATTGGCGCGAACCGGCCAACCGACCGGGGGTACTGACCCCAGAGATAAGACTCCTCTGCACTTCCCGCATATCGGCGGTTACATGGCAGCCATAGCAACTGGGCATCCAGGCACTATGGCAACTATGACAGGTCATCGAATCCAGATGCGAGAAGCCATTCTCATCGCGGCCCATAGACTTGAACAGATGGGAGGAATGCGAGGCTTTACCAATGGCATGTTTGACCTGCGGTACCTTTAAGCGTTTGCCGCTTACCTTGGTGGTCAACCAGAACTCACCGTTCTCATCCTTTTCCAGAGCCTCAACCCTATTACCCAGCCGGGTAATCATGGTCGAAACTTCATGGTTGGTTCCATGGCAATCCTTGCAACGGACCTCCACGGCTACCTGGGTGGATGTGTAGATATGGCCATCTCCGTGAACATCGTGGGAGAAATGGCAATCGATACAGTCCATGCCGGCTTCAAAGTGAACATCGGGCGGCGTCTCGTCGATATCGTTTGTGACGTCTTCGTCGTCTACATAGAAATTCGCATCGTGCCCGTGCATCGGGATCCCCAGGAAGCCAACTTTGTCGCCTTCATAGCCGGGCCCAGCGCCTTCGCGATAGCCCTGGAAAGACAGTCCAATACGACCGCCTCGATAATGGCAATGCAGGCATTGTTCACTGGGAATGGCCGACGTGATGACATGCTTCTCGGGGTGTGGCGGAATCGATTTTTCAATCACAGGATCCATCGAGTGGCTGGTCCCATCATCCCGATACACAACATGGCATGCGGAACACCCACTCGACCGAAAGTCGCCCGTAAATTTATTGTCCCCAAAGGTCCAGAGATGGCAACGCATACAGGCCTTCGTCAGGTAGATGTCCTGGTAGGGTCCAATCTCGGTGGTCCCGGCGGGCACCTCTGGTTCCTCCATCTTCTCCAAAGAGCCCACGGTTCCAGGTATCTCACCCAATACAAAGGTATCATCGCGAACATCATAGACACCTTTCACTCCCGCGGGACTGGACTGTATGCCGGCACGATACCGGGCGATACCGAGCTCACCCGAAAAAGTCGCCATCTGATTGGTCTTCAAGGTCTCGACCATACTGCCATGACAATTCGCCCCGATGCCCGTTCCACAGGACTGCTGCGCTACCCGAAGATCACCTGGGTTGATAAAGCGAAGATAGGCCGGATCCAGATCATCCAACTCACCCAGGGTGAGATTCTTGATAAAGGGATCGGCATCCACACCGGGTGACACATGCGCTTCCCACTGTTTGCGCGCGTCTGGATCTCCCCCATGGCACCCTTCACAGGTGAAGGTATGCCCCTCGACAGGGGGGTGCGCCTCTTCGATCCCGTGAGCAACCCCCGTTTCGTCGACTGGGCGATGACAGGCAAGACAGCCCGAGCGCTCGACATAAACGATCTTCTCCACATCGCAGCCGACAAGGACCGTCGCGATCATCAGAAGAAGAATGGCAGAAATTCTACCCATCAGCCCTTTTCCATCACAACAACCAATTCCGAACTAACCGTTTGCTCTTCGGAAGTATAGTACACAGAAAGGACCGCGTCTTGACCTATAAGTTGTTCGAGATCCTCCCCCTCCAGCGGGATCGGAATGGGGATATCATAGGCCTCCAGATATCCCTCCGCAGAGCGAACAAGTTTGATATCAAACTCGACGTCACCAACATCACCAAGGGTCACAGCAATCGACCCAATCTTCGGCATACCAACGACTCGTATGGAGATATGAACCCATGTCCCTCCCTGGAGGCCGTTGATGACATGTACGGGATCACCCGTGGATAGATCGTTGAATAACTGTTCGTGATAGACCCCGATGATCAGTTCACTCGACCCGCTGAAGTCGAACGCAAAGTTGGTGTCCTCAAACTCCACGTCAAAATCACGGTACACCACGATCTCGTTGCAGCTCGACGCAACCAGACAAAATAGGAGACCAAGTACAAATGCCAATCGATAGATCATAACACCAACGACAAATCGAACCCTACGGGTTCGGCGGAACAGACACTACATTACCATACTGCACGATAGGTTAATATTGTGCCAAAACCTGGCCAACTCTTCACGCGGCACGCCAGGTCAGCTCTATTTGCCGACGGGTCGGTTCCGCGGGAGTGTCCTGAATTGTGACCTTGAGCCGGGGCGTGCCCAGAAAGTCATCGGCCCGCTCAAACCACTCCACAGCCACGACATACCCCGGTAATTCATCAAGAAGACCCAGAGACTCCACCTCTTCCGGATCTCCGATCCGATAGAGGTCGATATGGAGAAATGGTTTCGGGGCCTGGTATTGATGAAACAGGGTATAGGTAGGCGACCGAACCACGGTATCATCGGACACTCCGAGCCCGTGGGCGAGGCCCTGAGCAAAGACGGTCTTGCCGGCCCCCAGATCGCCGACGAGGGCTACCAGATCGCCCGCTTGGAGCTTCTCAGCTACCTGGACACCCAACGCATAGGTCTCGGCCGCGCTCTCCGTACAGATCACTGTATCTACAGAAAAGTCGCTCACACGAATTCGACCTCGAGGATCTCCAATGTACGCTCCCCACCGGGCAGCTTCACGATCACCTCATCGCCGATCTCTTTACCAATGAGAGCACGCGCTATCGGAGCCTGGTAGGAGATATGGCCCAGATCCGTATCGCTCACACAGGTGTTTACGATCTTATATGTGTGCTCCTCATCACGATCCGGATCAAACACGGTAACCGTCGCTCCGAATACAACGCGGTCACCGGAGAGCTTTTTCGGGTCGATCAGCTGGGAACGGCCGGTAATCCCTTCCAACTGGCGGATCTCAGCCTCGATAAAACCCTGCAGATCTTTCGCGGCGTGGTACTCGGCGTTCTCACTTAGATCGCCGTGGGCTCTCGCCTCTTCGATCGCCTTCACTACATTGGGGCGCTCGACCTCGCGCAGTTGTTTCAAACGAGCTTTGGCCTTGAGAAGGCCTTCGGGTGTAAACGGTTCACGGTGCATGTCTCTTTCTCTACACGAACTTTCTTCTTAATCCAACATTGCAGTGGAATGAAGCTCCTGAAGGGAGGGTGGTGTTACGAAGGGCTCTTCTTGCATGGCTCGAATGGCGCCAGTCATAGCCCGCGCTCCAGACATCGTCGTCACATAGGGAACGTTCTGGCGAAGAGCCGCTTCCCGCAGACTCTTGGAGTCACGAATCGACTGTGCCCCGACCGTGGTGTTAATGAGAAGCTGCACATCGGAGCTCAGAATACGATCTACGATATGAGGCCGCCCCTCGATCACCTTATTCACCGGAGTCACGTCGATACCCCGGGTGGACAGGTACTCGGCCGTGCCCCGTGTCGCGATAATCCCAAAGCCCAGGGACGCAAGGGATTGTGCGACATCGATGACATCGCTCTTATCCTTGTCACGAACACTGATAAAGACATTACCCTGGGTCGGAGGAACCATACCCGCGGCAATCTGCGCCTTGGCATAGGCCAGCTCGAATTTCGGGTCCAGAGCCATAACCTCACCCGTCGACTTCATCTCCGGTCCAAGAAGAACGTCGCTTCCCTGGAATCGATCGAAGGGGAAAACAACTTCTTTAATAGCCAACATACGAGGATCAAGGTCCTCGGTGATTCCCAGTTCGCCCAGGGTCTTGCCCGTCATAACCTTCGCCGCCATTCGTGCAAGAGGAACACCGACTACTTTGGAAACAAAGGGAACCGTACGACTAGCGCGCGGGTTTACTTCGAGAACGAAGATCTGGTTGTCACGTACCGCCAACTGCACATTCATGAGTCCGACGATATTGAGTTCACTTGCCAGCGAGCGACAGATGTCGCGAATACGTGTCTCAATGTCTGCATCCAGGCTGAAGGGTGGAAGCGCGCAGGCGGAATCACCGCTATGTACACCAGCTTCCTCCACATGCTCCATCACACCGGCGATGATAAAAGTTTCCCCATCGCCCAGCACATCAACATCCACTTCGGTGGCGTCCGCCAGGAACTCCTCCACCAGCAGAGGATGCTCTTCCGAAGCGGCGAAGGCCTCTTCCAGACAGGCATCCAGATCTTCCGCCTCGTGCACGATAACCATCGCACGGCCACCCAGAACAAAGGACGGACGGACGATTAATGGGAACCCAATCTCCAGGGCCGTAGCACGCGCTGCTTCTCGGGTACGTACATTGCGTCCGCGGATATTCGAAACCCCCAGACGCTCCAAAAGGCCAGAGAAGGCCTCTCGATCCTCGGCCCGCTGGATCTCACTCGCAGGGGTTCCAAGAATCGGCACCCCGAGTCGCTCCAGATCGGAGGCGAGTTTCAACGGAGTCTGTCCGCCAAACTGCAACATAACTCCCACCGGATCTTCACGCTGAATCACCGCCCAGACATCTTCCAGGGTGATGGGTTCGAAATACAGTCGGTCGGATACATCCCAGTCCGTGCTGACCGTCTCGGGGTTACAGTTGATCATTACAGGAGCATAGCCCGTATCACGCAAGCCAAAGCAGGCCTGGACACAACAACAATCGAATTCAATCCCCTGACCGATTCGGTTGGGGCCACCGCCTAGAATGATAACCCGGGGCTTCGTGCTGGGAAGAAGCTCGTCTTCCATTTCGTAGGTGCTGTAATGGTAGGGAGTAGACGCCTCAAATTCTGCGGCACAGGTGTCCACCAGCTTGTATACCGGGTTCACTCCATGGGCACTCCGCCACTGGCGCACTACATCCTCTTCCACACCGATAAGCTGTGCGATGCGGACGTCAGAAAAACCATCGCGCTTCAATTCCAGGAAAGCGTCGTGACCAAGCTCATCGAGAACCTTCGCACCCGCATCGGCCCCTTCACCGGCGCGTGCGCGCAGAAAACGAAGTCGTTGCTCCGATTTCACGATCGCTTCCAGTTGCTCCAGGAACCAGGGGTCGATCCCCGTAAGCCGGTAGATATCTTCCACATGCATCCCAATGCGGAACGCATCACCTACAGCCCAGATTCGCTCCGCGTTCGGTTTCGCTAATGCACCTTCAATCCGTGCTACATCACGTGGGGAAACTTCGTATCCCACGTTCGCGCCATCTTCCTCGACCAACATAGGATCAAGACCGACACGACCAATCTCTAAGGAGCGTAGAGCTTTTTGAAAACTCTCCGAAAAGGTTCGGCCGATGGCCATCGCCTCACCCACAGACTTCATCTGTGTTCCCAATACATCGTCCGCGTCGGGAAACTTCTCGAAGGTAAAACGAGGGAACTTGGTGACAACATAGTCGATGGTGGGCTCAAAGCTGGCCGGTGTCTTACCGGTGATATCGTTGGGGATCTGGTCCAGTGTCATACCCATCGCAACCAGAGCCGCGATCTTTGCAATCGGGTAGCCGGTAGCCTTACTGGCGAGCGCGCTAGAGCGGGACACGCGCGGGTTCATCTCAATAACGATCTGGTCACCTGTCTTCGGATTGACCGCAAACTGCACATTGGCACCACCGGTCTCGACGCCAATACCTCGCATGATGTCGATGGCCGCGTCGCGCATACGCTGGTATTCCTGATCCGACAGGGTCTGCTGGGGCGCTACCGTAATCGAGTCCCCCGTATGAACCCCCATGGGATCTACGTTCTCAATGGAGCAGATGATCACCACATTGTCGGCGGTGTCGCGCATCACCTCTAGCTCGTACTCTTTCCAACCCAGCACGCTCTCTTCGACGAGAACCTGCGTAACCGGGCTTTGCGCCAAGGCCCACAGCACCAGTTGATCATACTCTTCCTGGTTATAGGCGATATTTCCGCCCTTTCCGCCCAACGTGAATGATGGTCGAAGAATCAATGGGAAACCACCCAGGTCTTTCACCGCCTCTCGGGCCGCGTCTAGAGACTCTACACATGCCGACTTCGGCACCCGAAGACCCAACTCTTCGACAACTTTTTTGAAGGCCGCTCGGTCTTCTGCTCGATGGATAACCTCAGGCGTAGCCCCGATCAGACGAACTCCGAACTCCTCCAGGACGCCCGACTCATGGAGCTCCATAGCCAGGTTTAATGCGGTCTGTCCTCCAAGGGTGGGCAAGAGAACATCCGGGCGTTCCTGATCGATAATGGCACGAACGAAATCGACCGTCAGCGGTTCGACATAGGTTTTATCCGCCATGTCGGGCTCGGTCATAATGGTCGCCGGATTGCTATTTACCAGAATCGTCTCAACGCCCATGGAGCGAAGTGCTTTAATCGCCTGAACACCCGAATAATCGAACTCGCAGGCCTGGCCAATAACAATCGGCCCGGCACCAATAATGAGCGCTTTCTTGATGTCGGTTTGAAATTCCATAGTTTTGCCACCTAATTTCGGACGATTTTTCCGTCTGGACCGATGTCATATGCAGGGATCATATTTCCCATAAGGCCTGCACGATATTTCATAAGACTCCAACCGGTATCGGCTAGAACCTCCATAATCACAGTTCGAATTCGAGCACTCTCGTCCTGTTTTACAAGACGTTCAATAAGCGGAGGTAACGCACGGTTTGGTCCGTAGGTTACCAACCCCTCCACCGCCATTACGCGCACATCGTCGTTACTATCACCCAACGAGTCCACCAGGATCTGGTACACGCGATCGCTTCGGAATTCACGAAGGTTGGAGATGAGCTCTTCCTTTCTTCGCTCTTCTTCCGCAAATCCATGGTCCACGGTGTCGAGGGCACGTATCAAGAGATCTTCGGCCGCCTCATCACCTCGCGTATTGCGAAACGCCATGAGAGGCCAGTACACATTCCGTTTCGACAACACAAAGGCCTCGATGGGATCCATCGCCATCGAACCCAACTCCGTCAGCATTTCCATGGTCTGACGTTTCTCGTCCTCATCCGTGGTCGTCGCGTCGGTCTTGTACGTGAAGCGTTGTATCATCGCTTCCACCCCTGCCACCGACCGAAGCTCGAATAATTGGTGAATCGCAAAAAGGCGTTCATCCGACTGGCGGTGCGGGTTAAGCATCTTTCGCTTCAGCTTTTCAATTTGACGCTGTTCGCGAGACTGGCCCCCACCAAACAACAGACTTTTGATGCCCATCGGACTCTCCAACAATTCGGCACGCGAAAAAAATGTATCGCCTACAACACGAAATCGTCGGCAAACTAGCAAAGCAATCCGCTGCAAGCAATGGATAATTGTATTCTTTTCGAACTATCAAAATTGGTCGGCTCTTGCACCGCGTCGCAGGCTGCGATAGCCATGGACCAAACTGCATACGGGGTGACACGTGTTTACGGGTCTGGTCAGTGCCGTCGGAACGGTTTTACGAGTCGAAAAAAAGTCAGATGGGAAGACCTTTCACATCGAGGCTCCGGCCCCGCCGTACGACGATCTACAGCTGGGTGAAAGCATCGCAGTCATGGGTACCTGTCTCACAGTAGAACAGTTCACCCCCCTGGCAGATACGAAAGTCACCTTCACCTGTACGGCCGGCTACGAGACCCTGGAGCTGACCACGTTGGGAGAGCTGAAGCCCAACTCGAAGGTTCATCTCGAGCGAGCGTTACGGTTAGCCGACCGCCTTGGAGGTCACCTGGTAAGTGGTCATGTCGACGGTATCGGCCATGTGGTGGGGGTGCGAGATGTGGGGGTATCCCGGGAGCTTCGATTCCAGATCCCGACGCACCTGCAGAACCATCTGATCCAGAAAGGATCCGTCGCCGTCGACGGTGTAAGTCTCACAATTACGGCCGTGCATAACAATGAGTTTTCCGTAATGATCATCCCTCACACCCAGCAAGAGACCTTATTAGGGGCCGCTCGCCGGGGAACAAAGGTCAACATCGAGACGGATATCATTGGCAAGTATGTGGTCCGCATGCTAGGAGAATCGAACCCGCAGATTTCTGATGGGCGACGCCTGGAGGGATTGCTTCAAGAGCTGAATCCAATCTCCTCCTCATCAGAATGAGCAGCGAAGAGGTAGAAGGCCATGACAGCTGGACCCAAGGTGTTCGAAGGCAACATGGATGCGACCGGAAGTCGCTTCACTATCATTGTCTCTCGATTTAATTCATTGATTACGGAACCCCTTTTGAATGGGGCCCTGGATACGCTCCGTCGTCACGGCGCCGATATGGACAATGTACGCATTGTTCGAGTTCCTGGTGCCTGGGAACTTCCCCTCGCATGTAAACGAGTCGCACGGAGCCTGGATACCGACGCGGTTATCTGTCTTGGTGCCGTAATACGTGGTGCAACACCCCATTTTGAATATGTGAGTAGCGAAGCATCCAAAGGGATTGGAGCCGTCTCTATGGACACCGGCATTCCCATCGCCTTTGGCCTGCTGACTACAGACACCATTGAACAGGCGATTGAACGAGCGGGCTCAAAGGCCGGCAATAAAGGTGCAGAGGCTGCCTCGGCTGCCATCGAGATGGCGAACCTCTTTCAGACGATCACGAAGGAGGGGCTTTGACCTCTGATAAGCAGAATAGAACTCCTGGACTACGCCGCCGCGCACGTGAAGCGGCGTTGGCACTGCTCTACCAATGGGACCTCGGCGTTCCCAATCTGGAACAGCATATCCAGCATTATTTTGATAGTAACACCCTTCCCCCCAAGGCTCGTATCTATGCGGACAACCTGGTCCGAGGTGTTGTGGAGCATCAAGACGCGATCGACACCAACCTCTCGGAAGTCTCTACACATTGGCGCATCGATCGCATGAACATTATCGATCGGAACGTCTTACGACTCGCCATCTATGAGATTAAATTTGTCGACGATGTTCCACGCAAGGTCTCGATCAACGAGGCGATAGAAATCGGCAAGCTCTTTGGGACCGAGGACAGTGGTTCCTTTATCAACGGAATTCTGGATCGATTCCAAAAGCCGGCGGAAAACGCGTCCGATTCGACTCTAGACGGATCCTGAGCGGGCCATGGACAGCACCAAACTCGCGGTCCGAACCCAGGCACTTCTTACAAAGGTGAAAGGGAATTCCGATCTCGGCGCCGACGCGAGAGAGGCCGCCGAACTCGTCGCAGAGCTGCAGCCCGTGCTGCGATTTCTGGAGCATCGGTATTATGTCGAGCAGGACCCTCTGGTAGCAGACATAGAATACGACACTCTGTTTCGAACACTGAAGGACTTAGAGAGTCGCTACCCGGAACTCATCCACCCCGACTCCCCGACCCAACGAATCCATCAGGGGCTCATCGAATCGTTCGACAAGGTCGAGCATCTGACTCCTATGATCAGCCTCGACAACACAACGAACCTGGAGGAGCTGCGGCTGTTCCATATCAGTATTCTCGAGAATCTTGGGGTATTACAGGCCGGCAACGAAAGCCAGGCCTGGCGTACACGAGCAAAAGATTTGGGTGATACCCTGATCGAATCCGCACCCCAGGACGACCTGTTCTCTGAAAGCACTGCTGGTGACCTCTTTACCAATCTGGATGGCGCCGATCTCCGGTATAATGTGGAACCGAAATTTGATGGGGCTGGCATCGCCCTTCTCTACGAAAACAACGCCCTTATTCGCGGTTCTTCCAGAGGAAATGGCCGCATGGGCGATGATATCACGGCCAATATTCGAACGATTCGAGCACTACCACTGACCGTCCCTCTTCAAGACCACGGTATCGTGCGCATGGAGGTACGGGGAGAGGCGATCATCCGGCTCTCCGATTTCGAAAAAGTGAACGAACGCAGAACCCAGGCGGGAGAAGCCCCCTTCGCCAACCCGCGGAACGCCTGCGCGGGCTCCCTTCGCCTACAAGATCCCACAGAAGTGGATCAACGTATGCTCAGCGCCTTCATCTATCATATCTCCTATATGGAGCTCGCGGATGGGACCGATCCCATCCAGCGGTATCCCAAACACACAGACCGTCTAGAGCTCTTACAGTCCCTCGGTTTCCCGGTTCCGGAATACGGACCATCCGATGGAATCGACGGAACCTACCGCCTATGCCAGGAGTGGGCAGAGAAGCGCGACTCGCTGGCGTACGAAATCGACGGCTGCGTCATCAAAGTCGACGATGTAGCAACGCAGGAACAGCTGGGTAGCACAGCTCATCATCCTCGCTGGGCTGTGGCCTATAAGATCGCAGCACGTCAATCCACCACTCGTCTCCTGGATATCGAACTGAATGTCGGACGAACCGGTGCCGTCACTCCTGTCGCCCACTTGGAGCCTGTGGCCCTTGGTGGTGTGGTCATCTCTCGAGCCAGCCTGTTCAACTTCCCCCTCGTGCAGAAGTTGGATATCCGAGTGGGAGATACTGTGTTGGTAGAACGGGCCGGCGATGTGATCCCTCATGTGGTGAAGACCATCCCCGATCTCCGTCCCCCCGAAGCGACCGCGGTCATCCCTCCTGAAGAATGCCCCAGCTGCCAATCGGAGCTGGTCTGGGATGAGCCCGCCGCTGGAGATGAGGTGACGGGTAAAGTTCTACGTTGTGTGAATTACCGCTGTGAGAGCCAACGTGTAGAGAGAATCCGACATTTTGCGTCCCGCGGAGCCATGGATATCGATGGTTTCGGTGAGGCTATGGCCGCCCAGTTGGTGGGGGCCGCGCTGATTCGGGATGTGGCGGATATCTTTACTCTGACCATGGAGCAGATTCTACCCCTGGAGCGCATGGCCCAAACGAGCGCTGAAAATCTCCTGCGAGCCATCGACGAAGCCCGTGACCGCCCCTGTTGGCGTCTTCTCACGGGACTGGGAATTCGTCATGTTGGAACCAAAGTAGCCCAGGTTTTGTGCACAACATACGGCAGTATCCACGCGTTAGCCGAAGCGCCCAGCGACGATATTGCAGAGATCGATGGTATCGGGACAGTTCTCGCAGCTTCCATCTCCGCCTGGTTTCGGAATCCAGAGAGCCAGGCTTTACTGGAACGACTCAAGACGCTCGGTGTCCGCATGGAAGACCCCGAGCAACCGTCCCAGGCCAGCGATGCTCTAGCTGGCGAGATTTTCGTGTTCACAGGTTCCCTGGAACGATTCAGCCGGCAGGAAGCGGAAACGGTTGTGGCCCTACATGGTGGCAAGGCCGTCGGCAGTGTAAGCAAAAAAACGACCCGTGTTGTGGCAGGTCCCGGCGCCGGCTCGAAGCTCCGTAAAGCGGAGAGTCTGTCTATACCCGTAATGAGCGAACAAGAGTTCCTCGATTACCTCGACACATACGGAATCGACATCTCTTGACCTCAACGGCGTAGTCGTGACAGGTTTGGAGCTGGTTTTGAGGTGTTCATGTCCGAACTCAATGAACAGCGTCTGGTGGAGCTAGTCACGGAAGAGGTGCAACGAGCCTTAGCCGGGGTTGGTGGAACAAAGAGCGGCACGCCTACGTCCTGTGGGACCGGAATTGGTCCACGCGACGCGGGCCCAGGTCGCGGTGCTCCAGCCATGGGCCAAAGCCCCACGCCCTTAAACCCCACGCCGAAAACACCATGTAAGGCCACCGGACAAGAGTGTATCTCTTGTGGCTGGAGCGTCAGCCGACGCCCAGAGGACACTCGCAAGATCGTCAAGCTCGGTGCGTGCAGAATCTCGTCTCGCCCACAGGTGGGTGCAGCCGTGGCTCCCGATATCGCGGGCTACATCGATCACACTCTGCTCAAGCCCGAAACTACATTGGAACAATTAGACGAGTTATGCGCCGAAGCAGCGAAGTATAAGTTCGCATCCGTATGCATAAACCCGGTGCACATTCGCTATTGTAAACGACGTCTCCAGGGTTCTGGGGTTATGGTCGTCACCGTGGTTGGTTTCCCGCTGGGAGCCACAAGTACGGCGGCCAAGGTCGCCGAAACCCGAAGAGCGGTCGAAGATGGTGCCGACGAGATCGACATGGTCATCAATATCGGATTGCTCAAATCCACGGCGTATCGAGACGTGGAAGAGGATATCCGACGAGTCGTAAAGGCTGCACACCCCAAACCTGTAAAGGTCATCATCGAGACAAGTAAGCTTAGTCGCGAAGAAAAGGTGATCGCCTCCGCCCTGTCCAAGGCCGCTGGTGCCCATTTCGTGAAGACATCGACTGGTTTCGGTGGTGGCGGAGCAACGGCCGAAGATGTGGCCCTGATGAAGCAGGTTGTTGGCCGCGATATCGAAGTTAAAGCGTCCGGCGGTGTCCGTAGTATCGACGACGCAGTCAAGATGCTTGAAGCTGGGGCCACCCGGCTCGGTGCCAGCGCGTCTGTAGCCATCGTCAGCGGCAAAACAGTGAAGTCTTCAGGATATTGATACACGCGATTCCTGGACCTATGAACTCCACATACCGAACACAAAACAGCCCAAGCCCCCGTCATTACGGGCTTGGATGGAATCAACTGTTGTTTATGCGGAATCAATCTGTCATAAGCGGAGAAGTGTTGGGTGCGGTTATTACGCACCGTCAGAATTGTGTTTACAAAAGAGTTGGGGTCTAAAACGTGAGGGAATATCGACGACCACCTGTAAGTGCTGGCTATCGCGGTCCACGTCGTAGACTCGATGACCTTGCACAGGGAACTAAGGACGAAAGTCCAAAAACCTCTTCTCCCCGTCTCAAGCTTGTTATTACACCGACCTATACGGGTCCCGATCGTCGTGATCCCGGAACACGGTGTTATCACGGACACTATCCGGAACAGAGTGGTATTGAGCTAATTCATCGCGAACGACGATTGCGACAGCGAATACGCGACGTACTGGCCCGCATCTGGTAGCTCGTTCAAGCCGCTCCATCCCCAATCAGGGAGCAGAGTTGGTCGACCATGTCGTCCACCGTGCTTCGATCGGGTGTATGTACATTCGAGACACCTCGTTCCACGAGAGCAGCCCTGGTGGTCTTTCCAATGGCCATCACAAGGGTTTCCGCCAGGATCGCATTCGCACGCGCGCTTCCCAACCGTTCAAAGAACCCCCGTACGGTAGACGGGCTGGTAAAGGTAACCGCGTCGATGCTTTCCTCTTCTAGAGATTTCGGCACCGAGCTCTCCGTTACGGTCTCTGTTCGATATAGGACCAGATCCATCAGACGTCCGCCCTGGGCCGGAATCGTCTGGTGTAGAGTTTCACGCACGCGTTCGGCGCGAGGGTAGAGATAGACTTGCCCATCGACACCCGAGTCCGCCAACGCTTCACATATACCATCCTGACTAAAGGTCGCCGGGTCCACGTCAGGTACCAGGCCATGTTCTTTCAGCGCCGCCGACGTAGCGGCTCCCACGGAGATCACCAACACACCGGCAAAGACGCGACTGTCCAATCCCAACCGATCCAGTTCCTCGAAAGTCCTACGAACCGCGTTTGTGCTCGTAAAGAAGATCCCGTCGTAGCTAGCCAACTGGGATAACGTCTCCTGACCCGCCTCATCAAGCGTGATCTCTGCCACCCGTATGGTGGGTAGAAGTATTGGCTGCGCTCCCAGCTCCATCAATCGTTGTACGATCCTCTGTGATTGGGAACGAGGCCGTGTAATCACCACACGTTTGCCGAATAGGGGCCGATCTTCGAACATGGATAATTTCTCCCTGAGGTTCACAACCGAACCGACCACCAATAACGCTGGTAAGTCCAACTGGCTGGACTCCACGCGATCCGCGATATCGCATACTACCCCAGTTATACTGCGTTGGCGCGGTGTGGTCCCACGCGAAATCATCGCCGCTGGGGTTTGTGGGTCCATTCCGCCATCCATCAGCTCCGAACAGATCGTTCGTAAGCGCCCCTTGGACATCAACACCACCAGGGTATCGGCCGCATTGGCCGCATGAGAAAAATCCACGGCAGATTCGCCTTCCGCAGCATGACCCGTCGCCAATAAGACCGAATGGGCGTAGCGGCGATCCGTCAATGGAATACCCGCCGCAGCCGGTACCGCAAAGGCGCTCGAAACACCGGGTACGACCTCAAAAGGGATCCCAGCATCTAATAAGGCTTCTGCCTCCTCCGCGCCGCGCCCAAACAAAAAGCAATCGCCCCCTTTGAGGCGAACGACCCGCTTCCCAGTCGACGCATAAAGGACCAACTGGCGCACCAATTCCTCACGCTTGGAACGATCGTGGGAGAAGGTTGCGTCCACACGAATAATCTCCACGCTCGCGCGTGTTTCAAGCAACAGCTCCGGGTTGACCAGATGGTCCGCTATGACCACATCGGCTTGCTGCAATAAAGACAAGCCCCGCTGGGTAAAGAGCCCCGGATCCCCTGGGCCTGCCCCCACAAGATGGACACGAACCTCAGTCATTATTGGCTTGTTCAAACGCGCGGATACAGTCCTGCAAGACTTCGCGACCGCCACCGTCCAACAACTCCGACGCCAGCTGAATCCCCAGGGCCTCACCATCTTCGGGCGCTCCCGAACCACTCCGCCGAAAGACTTCGCTACCATCCAATCGGGCGACCAACGCATGCAGCTGAAGGATACCATTCGAGTCCAGCGTGGCGTGCGCGGCCACAGGAACCTGACACGATCCCTCAACACCCTTCAAAAAGGCGCGTTCCGCCACCGTGCAGACGGCGCTCTCTTCATGGTGTAGATGCCCTAATAGTTCTAGAACCCGTGTATCGTCCGACCGGCACTGGATAGCCAGAGCTCCCTGGCCCACTGCAGGCAACATCTCCTCTGTGGATAGAGGCAGCAGGTTTAACTCTTCGGCTTTCCCCATACGCTTGAGACCGGCCATCGCAAGAACGATTGCATCCAGCTCATTCGACTCTTCAAGTCGCCGTACCCGGGTGTCCACATTGCCCCGCAGAGGTTGAATACTGGTCCCAGGAAAACACGCCAACAACTGAGAGGATCGACGAAGACTGCTGGTACCAAATACAGGCGACTGGGGTACTTCGGTCTTACCCTCGGGTAGCACTACAACGTCGCGTGGATCTTCTCTGGGTGGAACCGCACCGATGACCAGACCATCCGGTTGCACGGTGGGCATATCTTTCATGCTATGCACGGCGATATCGATCTGACCCGCCAGGAGAGCCTGTTCGATCTCTTTTACGAAGAGCCCCTTACCGCCGACTTTCGCCAACGGGACATCCAGAATGATGTCTCCACGGGTCTTGATGATGTGAATCGATATTTCGTCCACAAGCCCCGTCTCTAACAACGCGTCTCGAGTCAGTTCAGACTGTGTCCGGGCGAGAATACTTCCCCGACTGCCAATGACCAGACTGCTCATGAGGCTTCCTGTTCCTGGTCCGAATCGTGATCTTCCTCATCCAGATCTGTATCGGATTCCACCGAATACATGTCTTCCATAATGGGGCTTAGACGATCCAGTTCGCGCTCATCTAGATCTTTAATGACCTTATAGGTACCCCGCGTGAGGCGCTGGGTAATCTTATGTGCCATCTGTGCGAGTATCTTCTGCATTCGTTCGTCGGACTCACCCAGACGATTTGTAGCACGCAAGAGCTCTTCATCACGCACGCGTTCCGCATAACCGGTGACCCGGCTCAATAAAGGCTTACGACGGATTACATTCTCACGCTTCTCGTAGGACTGAATCCCTCTCGCGAGGATCGAATCCGCTAACGCAAGATCACTCTCCCGCGCCGATAGGTTACGGTTCGCTATCTCCTCGAGATCATCGATATTATAGAGATAGGTTCGATCGACATCGTTTACAGACGTCTCCACATCTCTTGGCACGGAGATATCGATAAAGAATAAGGGGCGGAACCGTCGCCTGCGCATAACAACACTGACCATATCCCTGGTTATAATGGGTCGCTGGGCCCCGGTAGAGGTGATGACCACGTCCGCCTCGGGGAGCAATAAATCCAGATCTTCAAAACGACGAGCATCCCAGCCTCGTTCCGAGGCAAGCCGCTGTGCTCGCGCAAATGTACGGTTAACGACGGTTACACACCGTGCCCCCGCATCCTCCAGGTTCTTACCCGCCAATATGGCCATCTTCCCTGCACCCACAAGGAGTACATTGACCTCTTCAATGGGATCGTAGATCTGCCGGGCCAATTCCACAGCTACACTGCTTATGGAGACACTCTCTTTGCCGATACTGGTTTCCGTTCGGATTTCTTTCGCGACCTTGAAGCCATACTCAAATAGCGAGCGAAGCTGTGGGCCCATGGCACCAAATTGCACGCTCCTTCGATAGCTCTCTTTCACCTGTCCCAGTATCTGCGCTTCACCAACCACGAGTGAGTCGAGGCTCGCCATGACTCGAAAGGCATGGTGGACCGCATCTTCCCCCGACCAGGAACGCACATATTGTCGAAGGTTCAACTCCGAACCGAGCAGGTCGAGCCATACCCGATGAACCGCTGCCAGGACCTCGTCCAGGTCATGGTCGGGACTTGGACCAATCAGAATCTCCATCCGATTACACGTTCCCAACAGGGCACATTCCTGAATCTCCGGTTGCCGCAGAAACGCCTTATGATGCAACTCGCTGTCCGACAGGGGCAGTGTGAGCCGCTCACGCAAATCCAACGATGCATCCCGAAAGGAGACGCCGGTTATGATGGGTCCCATCATATTACGCCCCCAACGCCCCACGAAGGGCGTAGATTAGAACCGATTGGAGAACAAGCAGATACCCCACAATGTTCATTATCGCCGCGCGTGTACCTCTCCAACCACTGGTTGAATACATCTGCAGTAGAACACCGAAAACTATCCAGGCCAGAATCGGAAATAAGACCTGGGGACGAAGGAAAACCTCGACCCCTACATGACCCACCCATACGGTTCCAAGGATGAGACCGATGGTGAAAATCGGAAATCCGAGAATGAGCATCCGAAAGGAGACGCGCTCCAGTCGGGCCAGTGGTGGAAGCATACGTGTCAGGCCTGTACGACGTTTCGTCCGCAACGAATAGTCTTGAAGAAGGTACGCCAACGAGGCCCCAAAACTGGCGGAAAAGAACGCAAAACCAAGAACACTCGCCCCGATATGAACATAGGTGAGCACGCCGACCATCTGGGTCGCCTCCCCGGATTGACCGGCCGCAGGGACAAATAGAATAGTCAGCAATAGAGCTGTACTTATCGGAGCGACAATCCCTCCGAGGAGCGGCATTTTGAACCGTGCCGACAGCAATAGATAGGAAATATCAAGAATCGCGGCCGCAAGGTGAAGGCCCAACTCCAGATTGGTCAACGCCTCACCTGCGGTACTGCCCAGAGCGGTTCCCACCAGCGCCAATTGCGCCGCAAAGGCACACCACAGGGCTGCCCTGGCCATCTTTCCTACTCCCGAACGGAATCGGAATAGATAAGCCAGGAAAATCGTGGTCGCGAGGCCATGGCATGCAACCGACGTATAGAAGAGCGTTTTTAGCATTCAGTTCCGGGGGCGTGCACGGATTGAGCCCAGACTATGCTTCAGCTGGATAGCCGCTCAAGCACAGATTCGTAATCGCTCTTGGGGCGTAATCCCATCAACATTTCGACAGGCTGTCCCTGTTGGAACACAACGACCATAGGAATACTTGTCACTCGAAAACGTCCAGCAGTGGCGGGATTGTTCTCTACATCAAGCTTTCCGATCTTGATCTTTCCGGTGTAATCGTCCGCCAGGCTCTCAATGGTCGGCCCGAGGCGCACGCAGGGTCCACACCAGCTGGCCCAGAAATCAACTAGAACGGGCTGATTACTATTGATGACCTCATCGTCAAAGTTCTGATCTGTAAACGTACATACGTTGTCGCCAGCCATGACTTATCCTCTTGCAATTATCGTGAATGAGACGGCCTTCCTATAGGCCAGTCCGACCGGAATTGGTCCGTGTGTTGGAGTCGCAATATATGGCGAGCATTCCCAGTGGTCAATGCGCTTTTGCGCTAGATACCGCATTTACAGGGAATCCCCGTGTTTCTCTTCAGTCAACCAACCCAAAAGCCCGTTTTATCTGTAGGGCTCCGTCGGGTCCGAATGTACCTTGCCGAAGTGCCTGGCTTCCTATTACAGATCGACTGGATCCCAGCGAAAACGAGTCGTGGTGAACAGAAAACGGTGTCAGGTGTACCCCATGGCTCTGTGGGCCGGACGGCCCACCCTTTCCCGTTGGTTTTGTGAGGGCGATCGCGGCTGGCATATCCGCCAAGGGAACAAGATCCACGACACGCTCCAATTGTACTTTTTCACCACAGACAAGTCGGTTGTTCTTAAGGGACACATCGGGTGCCAGCGACAGCGAGGTTGGAGCCTGACGATCTTTGGAATGCCAGACATAGTCTATACGCCCCGCACAAGCGGCCACCTCGCCGACCATCATCGCCACAGGAACCATGGCACCCAATGGGGCACGTAGGCCAACGGTCTCACTGTGTACCATCGGGCAATCATCCGAACCTTTCTTCCCCTTCACGGCCGCGGCAGAGTCTTCAAGCTGAAAACGCGAAGCTATGGGGCGGGTACTCCCCAGGTCCAGACGGACTGTTTCGATTTCCTCGATCGGATGCGCACCACCAAAATAACTGGTCTTGTGCACGGCACTGAGGAGCACTCCATCAAGGACGCTTAGAATCGTACGTCGCTCCTGGTACCGGTAGGCCCGCGCGGCGTCTGAGTTGGCATCTTCCGGGTCCACGACCAGAGGCTCTATCGTTTTCGGGTGGAGAATCACCGTTTCGTCGGCCCCAAGACGATGGAGCTCAAGCCGTTCGACTACGCTTGGCTTGTCCACCTTCACCAGAACGCCTGTTGACGAGGTAATGGGTATACGCATTTCTCGAGCCTGCACATGGACAAGCCCCTGATCGGCAAGCCAGACCAATAGACCGGGCGCAGACACCATCTGGGGTGCCCCGTTGGTCAGATAGATAAGATGGGTTTGCTCTCGTTCTTGTAGAAGGGCAAGAGGCTCGAACTCCCCCTGCGGCATCGCCGCATACCATTGGCTCTCCTCTGAAACCCTTCGCCCCTCTTCATCGAGTCGAGTCGAATCATCCTGTTGCACTCCCTTACAAACAAAGTGCCCCATCGGGTTGGGCAGAATACCTGCATACACAAGACCCGCCAGCCCAACCAATACGACCGTTACCACCGCTGGTAGTCTACTACTCTTCTTTTTCCGTCGCTTCGCCATCATCTCTTCTTCATTCTACTCGGAATGGGTCAGACGAGATACCCAACGTCGCGTCCGCGCCACATCCTGTTCTCGGCTGTTCTGGTAGGAAGTATATTTGGACCCCCGAACCGCCAGGGTCTCCCCGAACCGCTCGGCCGGGAGCAATGCCCGTATGGTTGGAAGTACGGTCTCCGCATCGAAGAACTCACAAGAAAACAGGTCGAAGCGAGCGATTCCTCGCTCCGGCCACACATGAAGTGCCATATGGCTCTCCGCGATCATCGTCATACCGCTCACCACATGCTCTCCGTCTTCACTACGGGTGGACACCACATAGGGGCGCATGATGGGGGTCATCCCAATCCGCTGCGGTAGGCTATCCAGCAAGCCAAAAATCGCTCCCTGTTCTCGGGGCCCTCGGTAGCCGTCCAGGTCCAATAGATAATGGGGACCAAAATCGGAGTGAACATCAATCTCGGTAGCCAGCTCGTCTGCCGCCCCCCCGTTTCGGGAGAAACACGCGATATTGGACACCTCACAAGGTAGAGAGCGAAGCAGGTCCTGGGTGCAGCGCTCTGAATCCATGGTCTGTGGGGTCAACAGGTCGACAAAATAACATTCGCGGTAGGAGAACGTATGCACCGTAATGTGGCCACCCATCAAAAATGCAAAGGCGCTGATCCCGGCGTCTTCCGGCTCTACACCATCATAATAGGGGATAAGAAATGGGGGCATCACAGGATCCAATCCGAGCTTTTCGGGGATCTCGCTACAAAGCTCATGAATCAACCGAAGATCGTCAAAACGTGCCCGATGGCCTTGAAAACCGTCCAACATGAAATGGGTCATCGGTCTCTCCTATCTACAGCACGCGTGTTCCGGCCTCACCGGCCAAACACGCCTGCAATAAACCATTATGAGGAGGTCCCGCGATCAGGACCTGTTCGATCCCCGCCTCTCGTGCGCGAAACGCTTCTTCAAGCTTGGCGATCATCCCCCCTTGAATCGTTCCAGCTTCAATCTGCTGTGCAAAGAGCGTCTCATCGATCTGGCTAAAGCGGGAATCCATATCCGAGGGATCGGCTAGAACACCCGGGACACCCGCCACCGCGACCAACAGCTCCGCCTT
>MDTE01082224.1_pt1 | contig 31864 bp, 36 predicted proteins | sample 811231 | NCBI WGS metagenome assembly MDTE01 (sample SAMN05326651, study PRJNA326480) | marine metagenome | isolation source: seawater | place: Indian Ocean: Red Sea | collected 2010 | reverse complement strand
TCCTTAAAAAAAATTAATATAATTGTCCTCTTTATATCACAACCATCTTAACTGAAACTGATTGAAATATTCATCTTTTATTAATGTTTTAATCCAATTCTTTAATCATTTCTAATCCATTGACAAAAATTTAAAATATTATGTATTCTTTTGATAAATATTTTTTTTATCTTTTATACTAGACTAAAATCTTATACAGTCTATTTTAATACAAATAAATTTTATTAATTATCTAAATATGATGTCTAATGTTTAAAGGAAAAGTAAAATGGTTTAGTTCTCAGAAAGGTTATGGATTTATAACCCCTGAGGATGGTTCAAAAGATGTTTTCGTTCATAGAACAGCTGTTGAAAAAGCCGGATTAACCCAATTATCTGAAGGCCAAGACTTAGTTTTTGAAAAATCAGAAAATAATGGCAAGATTTCCGCTGTAAATTTAAAAACTGAATAATCAAAAAATTTCTCAAAAACCAAATCTAATTATTAAAAATGATTTTGGAGTTTTTATCGAAATACCTTGGTTATATTGCAGGTGGACTAACAACTATCGCTTTTTTTCCGCAAGTATTAAAAGTTTGGAGTTCAAAGAGTGCCAGTGATATATCTTTGTCTATGATTATCATTTTTACAACTGGAGTTACACTTTGGTTAGTATATGGAATAATTATTTCAAACTTTTCACTAATTATTGCAAATGCAATAACTTTAATATTTTCTATTTCAATACTTGTAGCTAAGTTAATTTACAAATAATTATTTCTAAAAGTTATCACAAATTATATGAAAAAATTGAATTGATTATGTTAATATCAGATTATTTGTCTCTTTTAGCTATGTGGTAACCAAATTCTGACTCAAAAGGTTCACTAAAAGAATCGGTTTTTAGTGAAAAAACAATGTCCTCAAAAGCCTTTACCATCACACCTTTCCCAAACTCACCGAGACTTCCTCCATAACTTGCGGATGAACAGTCAGAATGTTTTGTAGCTAAATCCACGAATCTTTCTTTTTTATCAACAAGTTTTTTATGTATCTCATCAATTACTTTTTTTGCTTCTTCTTTAGAAATGTCAGATCTAGAATCCTTGGATTCATTATGCATAATTAAGATATGAGAGGCTTTGATTTTAGATGTTTTTTTTGCCATAAATTCCCATTAAAAAACTAAACAAGTAAATTAAAAAAATAATTAAATATACAATATTATAGCTAATTGAAAAATTAATAAAATAATAAAATGATACTGGAACTAAAAAAGAAATAATCATTAAAAATGAATTAAAAACTCTAATTTTCTGAAAAGGATTGAATTCACTGATTATTTTTGAATCCAAATAATATAAACAGATAGAAAAACTAGAAACAATCGACAAGAAAAACTTTAAAAGATCTATGCTATAACTTGAGCTATAGTCAAAAAAACAAGCAAATAACGATAAAAATAAAATAGAAATGATAAAAAATGAAGATGTTTTTCTTTTTCCAATAAGAAAGACCAGAGGATATACGAACAAAGTTGCCAATAAAATTATAAATAGATTAATCAAGTTAAAATCCAAAAACTGCATATTTTCAGGGTTTGAAAACTTTGGAAGCCAATGAGAAGCAGAAAATATTACAAAAAGAAAAATAGGAATCATAATAGACATATTACGAACTATTAAGAATGAATCATTATAACTACTCTTTAAAGCTCTTTGATCTTCAAAATTAGCTTCAATGGAGATAGTTTGATTTTTAAATTTCAAAAAAATATTTAAAACAAAAGCCAAACTAAATAGTATCAAGTAAATAACTTTCCAGGCCCAATCATTAAGATCATTATTTGAAAAAATATCGTCAACCAGCAAGTATACCGCACTTCCCAATAACAAACCGATTACGAAAAAAATCCAATATTTTACAAAAAAAATTTCACTTTCATCAAAATCATTAGAGAAAAAATAACTTAAATTAGCTTGGGATATGAAAATACCTACAAAAATCCTACTAATTACGAAAAAGAATAAAGACAGATTTATAAGGTTGTTAAAATGAATTAGTGGGAGCAAATAAACAAATGAGATCAATAAAAAAAAATTGACCTTATTTTTCTTTATTAAAAGAAAAAATAATTTAGTAATTTTTGAAGAAAACATTCTAGAAAAAAAACTCAACAATACAATGAATGATGAAATTATGATCGACGTTCTTCCATCAATATAAGAAAAAAAGAAAATAGATAGGTGAGTGATAATAGAAAAACTTAAAAAAAATTCGATTCCATCAAACAATGAAATAAGATTTTGTTTTTTAAAACTTAGTAAGGATTTTTTTTCGCGTTGTTTTATCATTAATTTTCTAGTAGTTGATTTAAAAAAAATTTGATTTCATTTATTTTTTCCATTTTCTTTGTTTTAGAGGTAATATACATTAATTTTGAATTGGGTATTAATTTTATTTTTTTTGGATTTAATTTAGCTATTCTTAATAGTTTATCAATATTATCTTCATTTTGATCTTTAAATTCAATTACAAAACCAGATGGACAGTCATCAATCTTTTTTATTTTAAGTTTTTTTGATAAAATTTTCACTTCCATTATTTCATATATATTTCTGAATGATTCTGGCAACTTTCCAAACCTATCTTCTAGGTCAATGAAAATCTCTTGAAGTTCTTTTATTTCATTGATGTTAGATATTTTTCTGTAAATGTTCATTCTAAGATCTATGTCAAGAACAAATGTTTCAGGAATCTTTAAAGAAAAACCTATGTTTATTTGAGGTGACCAATCTAATTCATACTGTGGTTCATTTTTAATTTTACTTATTACTTCATTAACCATTTTATAATACAACTCTAATCCTACTTCTTTTATATGGCCAGATTGTTGTGAACCAACTATATTACCACCACCCCTTAAATCTAAATCATTCGAGGCTATTGAAAATCCAGCACCTAATTTATTTATCTTTGAAATAATCCTTAATCTATTAAGTGAATTTTCATCTATTTTTAATTTTCTTTCTAAAATTAAATATGCGTATCCTTGAATCGACGATCTTCCAACTCTTCCTCTTAATTGATACAGTTGTGAAAGTCCAAATAAATATGGTTTATCAATCAAGATAGTATTTACATTAGATAAATCCAAACCTGACTCAATAATTGCAGTTGAAATAAGCAGACTGATTTTTCGTTCATAAAAATCCTCATAAGTTTTTTCAATTTGAGAGTTTTTTAATTTCCCATGAATTATGGAAAATTTTAATTCTGGAAAAATTTTGATTATTTTTTTTTGTAAAAAATCAATGTCTGAGATTCTTGGTGTAACATAAAATATTTGACCATTTCTCTTAAGTTCATTATTGATAATATTTTTTATAGACTCATCATCATAAATCATTAAGAAGGTTTTTACATTAAGTCTATCAATTGGTGGTGTTTTAATTAAAGAAATATCCCTGATTTTAAATATTGAAGATTGTAAAGTTCGAGGAATTGGAGTGGCGCTTAATGTCAGAATATGAAGATTTGGTTTTAATTTTTTTAATTTTTCTTTTTGCTCAACACCAAAACTTTGTTCTTCATCAATTATAATCAATCCTAAATTTTGAAATTCGATATCTTTTGAAAAAATAGAATGAGTTCCTATGATGCAATTTATATTTCCATCTTTTATTTGATTTTTAATTTCAAATCTTTCTTTCATATTCTTTAATCTTGATATTATTTCAATTTTATAGCTAAACTTTTGAAATCTTTTTAAGAAGGTCTTAAAATGTTGATTAACCAATAAAACTTTAGGACAAATCATAGCAACTTGATACCCTGCAGACATAGTCATAAAAGCTGCTCTCATTGCAATTTCAGTTTTTCCAAAACCTACATCACCACAAACAAGTCTATCCATTGGTTTTCCAGACATAAGATCATTCTCAATTTGATTAATTGTTTTTATTTGATCTGATGTTTCTGTAAATTCAAATTCAGAAGCGAAGGAGTCGTATTCTAATTCATTAAAAAAGATCTTGTTTCCTTTTTGTAATTCTCTTTTTGCAGCAGTCTTAACTAATTCTTCAGCTATATCGTTAATTTTATTTTTTACTGAGGCTTTTCTAAATTGCCAGTTTTGAAGACCAAGCTTATCTAAAGAAACATTTTGAACATTGGGTCCAAACTTTGAAATTAATTCTAAATTTTCAACAGGAATAAGTAATTTATCATTATTTTGATAAATAATTTCTATAAAATCTTGATCAAGGTTATTTATTGATTTACTGATTAGACCATTAAACTTTCCTATACCATGATCAATATGTACTACAAAATCACCTAAGTTAAGTTTTGAGAATTCATTAATTATATTGTCGTCTGCTTTTTTACTTACTGTTTTTTTCTTTACTATTTTTTCAAAAAAATCACTATCAGATAAAAAATTTATTTTTTTGCCATTTGGTTTTGTAATCTTAAAACTTCTTTTAATAGAACAATTAAGAATCAATACATTTTTTTCATTATTATAAAAAATTTTTTCATCTAAAAAAGAATGATTTGCATAGGTAATGGAATTTTCATCAAGAATTTTTGAAATTTTCTTCTTATTTACAATAGTATCTGAACAAAAAACATTCGTATCAATTTGCTTGGATTTAAGGTTGGAAATAATTGCATTAATATTTTTTCCTTTTATTTTTGAAAAAAAAATATCTTCAGAAAAAATATTAAAATCCTGATTATTAATGGCCTGAAAAATAAAGAAAAGTTGCCTTATTGATTTTATTTGATTTAAAAAAACAGTTTTTTTTTGAAAGAATTTTAACTCTTGTATATTTAAATTTTTAATTCCTTTGGTCTCATCACAAACTTTTTCATAATATCTAGAATACATTTCATCAAAGTCATTTTCAAAAAAAAAAGCAAATTCTTTTAAAAACAAAATTATTGAATCATAATCACTGTATAGAATTGGATAAAATTGATCACTTCCAGGAAGAAATATGTTATTTGAAATTGATTTGTAAAACTCTTCTCTTTCCTCAAGGCCTGCTAGTCTAAATGATTGTCTAAAGTTCTTTATAGATTTTTCATTATAAATAATTTCAGAAGCAGGAAAAAGATCATAAGAATTTATACTATTTTTAGATTTTTGAGTTTCAGTATCAAATAAACTTAGACTTTCAATATTATCTAAATCAAACAATATTCTAACTGGAGAATCTTCATTTGGCGAAAAAATATCAATTATGTCTCCACGAATTGCAAATTCACCTTTATTTCTTACAAAATCAACCCTTTCAAACATATTTTCAATTAAAAAAATTTTGATCTTTTCATAAAAATTTGATGAATTCTTTTTTAAACTAAGTCTTCTTTTAATTAAATTTTCTCTTGTAATTGTTTTAGTAACCAATGATTCATATGAACCAATGAAAATTATTTCTGTGTTTTTAGAAAACAATACTTTGTAAAGTGTTTGAATTCTTTCTGATAAAATTTGTTTTGTAGGAGAAATATTTGCAAAAAAACTACAATCAAATTCAGGAAATATTATTACTTCAACATTTGAATCATAAGATTTAATTTCTTCTTTCAAAGAAATCATAGATTTTATATTGTGTGTAAAAAAAGCAACTTTACCTAATTTTTTGCAGGCTAATAAAATAAATAGAGCTAATGATGATTCACATATACAATTATTCTTTTGTAATAAAAAAAAATCATGTTTTTCCTGATTAAATTCTTTCATTACAAAATTTTAATAATCTTTTTAATATTCCATTTTTTAGATTTGCAGGAGGGTTCTGTTTTTTTAGAATTATATCAAGTAATTCGTTATCTGGAAGATTTAAAATTTGCTCTAGTTCATATAGTTCATCATTGGAAATATGCGCTTCAATTTTATTTATAAATCTCTCAAAAATAATATCTAGTTCTTTAATTCCTCTATATTTTGATCTATGTAAAATTTTTTTTTTAAAATTTTTATTCATACTTTATGCTTAATAATGTTTATAAATAAATAAATTATAATAATTTTTAATGAATATTATAAAAGTAAATATTTTTAGTAATTTAGAAAAGAAAAAAACTATTTTTCTTAATAATGTTATAGAGAATTTTGGTTCTAGAATAATAGACACTCTTGTCCATTTTCCTCTAGAAATGGCTAGGAAAAATTTAAAAGAAGATTTTAATTTAGCTGATATAAACAAAATTATAACTCTTGATATTAAAATAATAAAACATATTAAAAATTTCAACAGAAGGTCTCCTTATAAAATAATTGGGGAAATTAAATCAAATCAAAAAATTTATTTACTTTATTTCAATGTATATAGAAATTTTTTTATGGAAAAACTACAAATAAACAAAACCTACAGAATTACAGGAAAATTACAATTTTTTTCTAATTCTTTTCAATTTATCCATCCTTTAAACATTCTTGAAAAAGAAAAGTTTAGTGAGTACGAAGAAATTGAGCCTGAATATGACTTACTAAGAAAAAAAATAAATAAGAAACTATTTAGAGATTTAGTTAAAAAAAATCTCATAGTTTTTCAAAATCATAACTTTCCAAAAGAATGGATATTAAAAAAATTTTTTAAAGATGAATGGTTATCTTTTAAAAATTCAATTAATAACTTACATATACCTCCAAAAAATATAAATAATAATGATATTGAAAATTTACGAGAAAGATTAGCATTTGATGAACTTCTATCAAATTTTTTAATTTTTAATAAATTAAAAAAAAAAGCTAAAGATCAAAATTTATTTAGAATTAAAGATTTTTCTTATTCAGATACAATTATTAGTAATTTAAACTTCAACTTAACTAAAGATCAAAAAATCACTCTCAAAGAAATTAGAAAGGACTTAGATGGCAAAAAAAGAATGTATAGATTAATTCAAGGTGATGTTGGTTCAGGTAAAACAATTATTTCATTACTCACAATTGCAGATGTCATTAATTCTGGTTATCAAGCTGTTTTGATGGTACCAACAGAATTGTTAGCCAAACAACACCTCGAATACTTTCAAAAATACTTTCAAAATGAAAAAATTGAACTACTTACTGGTAGTACAAAAGAAAAAGATAGAATTTATCAAGAACTAAAGAATAACAAAATAAAAGTGCTAATTGGAACACATTCTGTATATAACAAAGGCATCAAATTTAAAAATTTAGGAATAATTATCATTGATGAACAACATAAATTTGGAGTTAAACAACGAATAAATTTAATTGAAAAATCATTAAACTGTCATACTTTGATAATGTCTGCCACACCCATTCCCAGAAGTCTTTCTTTTGTAATGTATGGAGAAATCGATGTTTCAAATATAAAGACAAAACCTGAAGGAAGAAAAGAAGTAACAACTTCAATCATAAGTGACAAACAAATAAATAACTTGATTTCTGGAATAAAGAGAAAGTTAGAAAAAAAAGAACAGATATTTTGGATTTTACCAAATATTGGAGATGAAAACTCTGAAGATGAAAAAGAAACCGTAACAACTAGACACAAATTTTTAATGAAAATATTTGGATCAGACGTTTCCATTATTCATGGAAGAATGAACAAAGAGGAAATACAAATTAATATGAATGAATTTAAGTCAAGAAAAACTAAAATTCTTATTTCAACTACTGTTATTGAAGTAGGCATCAATATCCCATCGGCAACATTAATGATTGTTGAAAATGCAAATAAATTTGGACTTGCACAACTTCATCAACTTAGAGGAAGAATCTCAAGAAGCAATAAACCATCAAACTTTGTACTTATACATAATCACAAATTAACTGACATAGCAAAAGAAAGACTTTTAACTCTAAAAAACTATAATGATGGTTTTAAAATTGCCGAAAAAGATCTTTTTTTAAGGGGTTCAGGCGATTTATTAGGTACTAATCAATCTGGGCTTCCAAAATGGAAATTTTTCAACCCATTTAAAGATTATAAATTAATTGAGAAGGTCAAAGAAAATTGTGAAGCAATTCTTAAAGACAGGAAAAACAGCCAAATTACTATTTCTTTTTTGATTGACAGTTTTTATAAAGAAAATAGTTTCAAGAACTATCTTTCTGCTTAGGATCAAGCTGAATAATTCCAGCAGAAACAATTGTTCTAATAGCATCATCAACATTAACATTTAAATATTTTATTTGGGACTTGGGTACCATTAATAAAAATCCTGATGTTGGATTAGGTGTTGTAGGTATAAAAACATTTATCAAAGTATCTTTAATTTTATCTTTTACAGCCCCTTTTACTTCACCAGTTGTGAAACCTATGACCCATACTCCTTTTCTTGGGTATTCCAATAACACTGCATCTCTGAAAGCTTTCGAGTTGCTTTTGAGAAGTGTTTCTAAAATTTGTTTTATTGTTTTATAGAAAACTTTGATTAAGGGTATTTTTTGAATAATCAATTCGGTTTTTTTAAGAATATATGATCCAAAAAAATTAGCTGTTATGAAACCTATGAAAACTAAGAAAAGAAATAAAACAATTAATCCCAGACCAGGAACATCTCTGGGAAGATAGAAATTTGGATTAACATATGGAGGAATTATTGGTGTAACTATTTGATCAAAAAGTTTTACTAGTGAAATAACTATCCAAAAAGTAATTACAACAGGTGCAGTAACCAATATGCCTGTGAGAAAATAATTTTTAATTTTAGCAAACATTTCTCTTATCATTTTTTATCATTAAATTTTTGGCACGCCCGATGAGGTTCGAACTCATGACAACTCCCTTAAAAGGGGAGTGCTCTACCAGCTGAGCTACGGGCGCTTAATCACTAATAATTATAGGATATAATGAAATATTTTTTAATAAACAACTAAAAATTGAAAAAATCATCTAACCCTCATCGTTATGATTTTTGTTGGATTACCAAGTACTTGTCCATTTTCTCCTTTACCTGCAGGAATTCTGTCAATTATATTCATACCTTCTATCACTTTACCCCATGCAGTATATTTTCCATCTAAAAATGGATGACTATCATAACAAATAAAAAATTGACTATCAGCAGAGTCCGGATCATTACTTCTTGCCATTGAAACAACACCTCGTACATGCTTTAAATCATTGAATTCTGCTTTGATACTTTCACCACTTCCTCCTGTACCATTTCCATTTGGATCACCCCCTTGAGCCATAAATCCAGTGATGACCCTATGAAATATCAGCCCATCATAAAATCCAGATTTACTTAGTTCAACCATTCTTGCAACTGTATTTGGGGCTTTATCTGGAAAAGTTTCAATAACAACAAGACCCTTATCCAACAGCATATGTATCATAGGTTTTTCTGCTGAATGGGTATTATTGAAAAAAATTAAAATAAAAATTATAAAAAATATTTTTTTAATTGATGTTTTCATCTTTTCTTTCCTTTCATTTTATTTTCAAACATTTTAATTACATTCTTTGGTACAAAGTTTTTTATTTCACCGTTATAAAAAGCTACTTCCTTAACAAATCTCGCAGAAGTAAGTTGAAGATTTTCTGAAGCCATTAAAAAAATAGTTTCAATTTCTGGACATAATTTTGAATTCATTCCGGCCATTTGAAACTCATATTCAAAGTCTGCAACTGCCCTTAGACCACGAATTATAACTTTAGCGCCAGATTTTCTGGCATGATCTACTAATAGTTTGTCAAATCCAACTACTTTAATGATACAATTATTTTTTTCTATCTTCTTTAATGACTCCTCAATCATTAATATTCTTTCATTAAGATTAAAAAAAGGATTTTTATGAACATTTTCAGCAACACTAATTATGAGCTTATTTACTATATGAGTAGCACGAAAGATTATATCTAGATGTCCAAATGTCACTGGATCAAATGTTCCAGGGTAAATTCCAGTTATGATATTACTATTCATTTTCTTCTAATTTAGCAACTGAAACTACTTTTTCCTCATCTGAAACATTGAATAATGTCACTCCTTGAGTTTGTCTTCCAGCGATTCTTATATCATTAACAGGACATCTAATTAATTTACCCTTGTCAGTTACAAGCATCAGTTGATCAGAGTTGACTATGGGGAATGAAGCAACAACTTCGCTTCCATTTCTATCACTCAATTGCATATTAGCAATTCCTACACCTCCCCTATTGGTTTTTCTATACTCATATGCTGAACTTCTTTTTCCAAAACCTTTGTCAGTAACACTGAGAATAAATTCTTCATTATTTTTCAAAATCTCATATTTATCTTCTGTAATTAAATTCATTTGAGTTTTTTCTTGTTTTCTAATTGCTGCTGAAACTTTAAGATATTCATTTCTTTCTTCAACATCAAAATCAATTCCATTTAAAATAGCAAGTGAAATAACAGAATCATTTTTTGCTAATTTTATCCCTCTTACACCTACAGATGATCTTCCAGAAAAAACCCTTATATCATTACTTGAAAATCTAATACATTTCCCAAGTTTGGTTGAAAGAAAAATATTTGATTTTTCTGAACAAGTAACAACATTTACTAGTTCATCATTGTCTTTTAATTTCATTGCAATCTTTCCATTAGCATTTATATTATGAAAATCCGTCAGCTTGTTCCTCCTAATGTTTCCTGATGATGTGGCAAATATAATATTATTCTTAATATCTGTTGGAAGATAGGGCATTGTAGTTGAAATTTTTTCTCCTGACCTTAGAGGAAGGAGGTTAACAAGAGCTTTACCTTTCGAAGTTGGGCTGCCAATTGGAATCTTGTGAGTTTTTAATTTGTATACAATTCCCATTGACGAAAAAAAAAGCAATGGAGTCAAGGTGTTAACAACAAAAACTTCATTGACAAAATCTTCTTCTTTTGTCGTCATTCCAGCTCTACCCTTTCCTCCCCTTCTCTGAGCTCTATATGAATTTAATGGAACTCTTTTTATATAACCAGTATGAGTGAGCGTAACGACAACATCTTCTGATGTAATTAGTGATTCATCATCTATAACTTCCTCTGCATCGGAAATTTCTGTTTTTCTTGGCGAGGATATTTTTTCATTAATTTCTTTTAATTCTTTTAATAATTCTGAATTTAATCTTTCACTAGAAGACAAAATATCTAAAAAATCCTTTATTAAATTCACACATTCTTTTAAATCCTCAATAAGTTTTTCTCTTTCGAGACTTGTTAATCTACTTAATCTTATCTCTAATATTGATTTTGCTTGATCTTCAGTTAAATTAAAAGACTTGTTGCTAATTAGATGTGAATTATCGGTAGTTATAAAGTTTTTAATAAATTCATCTTTTGGTGTATCCCAACCTATGTTCATTAATTTACTTTTGGCATCATTTGTATCTTTTGATGATTTAATAGTTTCTATTACCTTATCTATATTTTGAAGTGCAACTACTAAACCAAGAAGGATATGAGCTTTCTCTCGTGTTTTTCTTAAGTGAAACTTTGTTCTCTTAAAAATTACTTCTTTCCTAAAAGCTAAGAAAAGATCAAGAGATCTTTTTAAATTGAGTAATTCGGGAACTCCTTTGTTTAAAGCTAACATATTGATTCCAAAAGATGTTTGAAGTGAAGTAAATTTATATAATTGATTTAATACTACTTCTGTTTGAACATCTTTTTTAAGATCAATCACCACTCTAACTCCTTCTCTGTTAGATTCATCTCTAAGTTCTGATATTCCCTCTATTACTTTGTCTCTAGCAACCTTAGCAATGTTTTCAATGAGTTGTGCTTTTTTAATTGCAAAAGGTATTTCTGTAATAATAATTGAGTCTCTTCCCTTTTTTGATGTTTCAATACTTGTCTTGGCTCTAATTAAAATTGATCCTTTTCCATTTAAATAAGCACTTTTTATTCCTGATTTTCCAACAATTATTCCTCCTGTAGGAAAATCTGGTCCCTGCACACAATCTAAAAGTTCTTCTTGAGAGAGGTTTGGGTTTTCAATTATTTTACAGCAAGCATTGATGATTTCATCTGGACAATGTGGTGGAATTTTAGTAGCCATTCCAACAGCAATTCCCTCAGATCCATTAATTAATAAGTTAGGAAACTCAGCCGGAAGCAACTCAGGCTCAAGCGTGGTACCATCATAGTTTTCTTTGAAACTAACCGTCTCATTATTGATGTCATTCACAAGATAAGAAGAAATATTTGACAACCTTGCTTCGGTATATCTCATAGCAGCTGCTGAATCTCCATCCATTGAACCGAAATTACCTTGACCCTGAATCAGAGGGACTCTCATACTAAATTCCTGAGCCAATCTAACCATTGCATCATAAATTGCAGAATCTCCGTGAGGATGATACTTACCCATAACATCACCAACGATTCTTGCTGATTTTCTTGAAGGTTTTCCTGATGTATAACCAGCCTCATTCATAGCATAAATGATTCTACGATGTACCGGTTTAAGTCCATCACATACATCTGGCAATGCCCTTGAAACAATTACACTCATAGCATAATCTAAAAAAGAATTTTGCATTTCTTTTTCGATATCTATTTTTTTAATTTCTTTTAAATTTTCTAAATTTTCTGAATTGGAATCATCAATCATTATAAAAAAACTCTAAAATGGGACTTCATCATCAATATCTACCCCCGGAAATTCGCCATTTTCATTGTTTGAGGGTTTTGGATTGTCAATACTTGGTGAATTAATATTGTCAATACTATCTGATGATCTATTATCAATCATTGTTAAATTTGAATTGTAGCCTTGAATTACCACTTCAGTTATATATTTTTCTACACCAGATTGATCAGTATATTTTCTTGATCTTATTTGTCCTTCTAAATAGATAAGCGATCCTTTTTTGAGGTATTTCTCTGTTATATCAGCAAGACCGGGAGAGAAAATGACAACTTTATGCCATTCAGTCTTTTCTTTTCTTTCACTGGTAGTCTTATCTTTCCAATTTTCACTAGTAGCCAGGGAAAATTTTGCAATTTTCTTGCCCTCTTGAGAGACCCGAATTTCGGGATCTCCACCTAATCTCCCTAATAATATAACTTTGTTTATTGAACCTGCCATTTTAATTAGCTAAATAAGTAATACTATCATAAAAAAATATACCAGAAAAAGAAATTAATGAAAAAAATTAAAGACCATTCTTCACTTGATTCTATAAAAATTGTTGGGGCAAGACAACATAACCTTAAAAATATTAATTTGGAAATCCCAAAAAATAAGTTTGTTGTAATTAGTGGTCTTTCTGGTTCTGGAAAATCTTCATTAGCATTTGACACCATCTATGCTGAAGGCCAAAGAAGATATGTTGAAAGTTTATCATCATATGCCAGACAATTTCTTAATATGATGGAAAAACCTGATGTAGATCTTATTGAGGGTTTGTCTCCATCAATCTCCATAGACCAAAAAACTACTTCGAAAAATCCAAGATCAACTGTCGGAACCATCACGGAAATTTATGATTATTTTAGAGTATTATTTGCTAGAATTGGAATTCCTTACTCACCAGAGACAGATAAAGAAATTAAATCAATGAGTGTAGAGGAAATTGTAGATGATTTTTTGAAACTTGATAAAAATGGAAATTTTCTTTTGTTGTCTCCAATAATTAAAAGTAGAAAAGGAGAATTTAAAAAAGAAATTTCGGATTTAATTAAAAAGGGTTTTGTTAGATTTAGAATTAACAATCAAATTTTAACTTCAGAAAATCTTCCTAAACTAGAAAAAAACAAGAAACATAATATTGAAGTTGTTGTTGATAGATTCAAAGTTGATGAAAAATATAAAAAAAGAATTTCTGAATCTATTGAAACAGCTTTGAGTATATCTGATGGCGTAATATATTTCTATGAAACAAATACACAAAAAGAATTCATTTTTTCATCAAAATTTGCTTGCCCTATATCTGGTTTTACAATTGAGGAAATTGAACCAAGATTATTCTCCTTTAATAGCCCCAATGGTGCATGTTTGTCATGTGATGGGCTTGGATATAAAGAAAAATTTGATCCTGAATTAATTATTGGTAATCCAAACCTTTCATTAAAAGAAGGTGTTATTCTCCCTTGGAACAAGAATAATCAATTCTACAAAGATCTTTTAATTGAAGTTTCAAAACACTGCAATGTTAATCCAAATGTAAAGTGGTCAGATTTAAATGAAGAGAAAAAGAAAAAAATAATTTTCGGGGACGGAAAAAATATTTCTTTTTACAATTCATATACTGGTTGGAACTATGATAGAGAATTTGATGGAGTAATAGGTTTTCTTGAAAAGAAACTAAAAAAATCTGATATGTGGCAAAGAGAAGAATTAAATAAATATTTAAATAAATTTGTTTGTGAAAGTTGCCTTGGTGCACGTTTAAAAAAAGAATCTTTAGCTGTTAAAATAAATTCACACTCAATAAACGAGATTACAGAGTTATCAATTGAAAAAGCATTGATTTGGTTTAAAAATCTTAATAAAAAACTAAGTAACTACCAAAAACAAATTTCAGAAAAAATTTTAAAAGAAATTATAGATCGTCTATCTTTTCTGAACAATGTGGGACTAGGATACCTTCAATTATCAAGAAGCTCAACTACATTGTCTGGTGGCGAGAGTCAAAGAATAAGACTAGCTTCACAAATAGGTTCTGGACTTACTGGTGTCTTGTATGTACTTGATGAACCTTCTATAGGATTACACCAAAAAGATAATAAAAAACTAATCAAAACTCTAAAAAAATTAAGAGATCTTGGTAATTCAGTAATAGTGGTTGAACATGACGAAGAAACAATACTAGAGTCTGACTACATAATTGATATAGGACTTGGTGCAGGAATTAATGGAGGAAATGTAGTTGCAAAAGGAAAGCCAGAGCACATAAAAAACAACAAGAATAGTCTTACTGGAAAATATATTTCAAAAGAATTAGAAATAACAATAACAAAAAAAAGAACCAGAAAAAGTAATAGATATATAGAATTAATTGGAGCTACTGGAAATAATCTGAAGAATTTAGACATAAAATTTCCATTAAAAAATTTCATAACTATAACCGGTGTATCTGGTGGAGGAAAATCTTCACTTGTAATTGAAACACTTTACAAAAGTCTTTCAAAAAAAATAAATGATTCAAATCAAAAATCGCTTCCTTTTAAGACATTAAATGGAGATCATAATATTGATAAAATCATTGAAATCAATCAAAGTCCAATTGGAAGAACACCAAGATCTAACCCTGCAACATACACTGGGTGTTTTACCTTTATAAGAGAATGGTATTCAAATCTCCCTGAGTAACGTGCAAGGGGATACAAGCCAGGAAGATTCTCGTTCAATGTCAAAGGAGGAAGATGTGAGAATTGTCAAGGAGACGGACTAATAAGAATAGAAATGCATTTTTTGGCTGATGTGTTTGTAACCTGTGATCTATGTAAGGGCAACAGATTTAATCGTGAGACTTTAGAAGTTAAATTCAAAGGAAAAAATATTAGTGACATTTTAAATATGACTGTAGAGGAAGGTCTGATTTTTTTCAAAGCAATACCCTCGATTTCATCTAAATTAACAACTCTAAAAAATGTTGGGTTGGAATATATAAAGATTGGGCAATCGGCCACAACACTATCTGGTGGAGAAGCTCAAAGAATAAAACTAGCCAAAGAACTTGCAAAAAAATCAACTGGGAAAACACTTTATATTTTAGATGAACCGACCACTGGACTCCATACACATGATGTAAAAAAACTTCTTGAAATCCTTCATAGTTTTGTTGAAAAGGATAATACTGTCATTGTGATAGAACATAATCTTGATGTAATCAAAACTTCTGATTGGATAATTGATTTAGGACCTGAGGGAGGTGACAAAGGGGGCTATATCCTTTTTGAGGGACCTGTTGAAAAATTATTGCAAATTAAAAACAATGACACTTCAGATTGTCTGAAAGGATTTTTAAAAAAATAATTATTTCCCAAGCCTTTTTTTAGCGGCTTTTATTATAGGATGTTGATCCGCTGGTATATCATTGATATTAAACTCATCCTTATTACTATCATCAACATTAGATATCGAGTTTTTCTTTAATTTTTCTAAAGCAATGAAAATATAATAAATTAAAAATGATAAAAGAAAATAGAAGAAAAACTTATTGATTTCTAAAGCAAGAAAAAGAGTTATATTGGAAAAAATTAGTAATAAAAAAAAATTCAAATATTTTTTCATTTTTTTATTGAATGCAATAATAATCTAAATAAATAGTATGTTTTAGTAATTTTCAATTTTTTTTTTTTTTTTAATAATATATCAATAAAAACAAATTCAAAAATATCAATCAAATCTTTTTCTATTCTTGTAAAACAATCATTTATCATAATGTAATTAATATCTAAATTGTTAATATATTGAAATTGAACTAACTGAAATAGACTTAAACTTTTAAAATTTTTAGCTTTAGCTAGCATTAAAAGATTATTAAATTTTTTATTAAAATTATTAAAAATACTCAAAAATTCAATATTATTTGGACTACTCATTGAATCACTGTAGAATTCAATCAAATCAAGAACCTTTTTTGAAAAAACCTTATTATTTAATGCTTTTAGGTTTTTAGTAATCTCATTAGAAAAATCACCTTTTGCAATCTGGTCATAAATCCATTTAATTTTTATTTTTACAATTAATTCTTCTTCTGTTTGTTTAGTTAAACTAAATAAGTAATTTTCTAAAAAAAATAAGCTTTTAACAATTTGATTTTTTTGAAAGTAAAATTTTGACTGTAAGTTTCTTACATAAAAAAGATTTCTTGAATTCACATCAACATAAAATTATAAATATTAATAAAACAATCATATGGAGTAAACATGTTTAATATATTATCTTCGCTTTCAAAAACTGTCATCAGTGGTTTTATTTTATTAACATTAATAATTTTTTTAATATCTGGTATAACAGAGTTTTATTTAGACTACACATTCTTAACTTTTTTATTTAGATGGTTACATGTATTGTCAGGCGTAATGTGGATAGGTTTGCTATGGTATTTTAATTTTGTTCAAATTCCAAGTATGCCAAATATTCCAGATGATCAAAAACCCGCAGTTTCCAAATTTATTGCTCCAAAAGCTCTATTTTGGTTTAGATGGGCAGCATTGGCTACACTTCTTACCGGTTTGATTTTAGCTCACCTAAATGGTTACCTTCACGACGCTATGTCACTTAATACTTATGATGCTAAATATTTTATGATTGGTATTGGTATGTGGCTGGGAATAATAATGGCTTTTAACGTCTGGGCCATAATATGGCCAAATCAAAAAAAAGCGCTAGGTATTGTAAGCGTTAATGCAGAAGAAAAAGCATCTGCTGCAAAAAAAGCGATGCTGTTCTCTAGAACAAATACCTTGCTCTCAATTCCTATGTTATATTGTATGGTTGGGGCACAAAATCTCTATTAATTTTTTTTTTCTCTTACAAAACCTAAAAGTATAATTAGTGGGGACGCTATAAAGATCGAAGAATAAGTCCCCACTAGAACACCCCAAATCATTGCACTTACAAATCCCCTAACAACCTCTCCACCAAATATAAATAAGGCTAACAAAGCCAATAAAGTCGTAAGAGAAGTCATAATTGTTCTCGATAAAGTCTGATTTATTGATTTGTTTAGTAATGATGACAAACTAGAATCCGTTTTGATTAGATTTTCTCTCACCCTATCAAAAACAACAACTGTGTCATTAATTGAGTATCCTGCTATTGTTAAGATTGCAGCAATAGAAGCTAAATTGAATTCTATTTGTGTTAATGAAAAAAAACCAATAGTTGAAATTACATCATGAAATAATGCAACTAATGCACCTAATCCAAATTGCCAACCAGAAAATCTAAACCAAATGTAGACAAACATTGCTAATAAAGAAAATAGGACAGCTTTCAATCCCATAATTTGCAATTCCTTTCCAACCTTTGGTCCAACAAACTCTATTCTTCGGTAATCAACATCTTCAGACAGTTCATTTTTTAATTTATTAATTACATCTTTCTGATCTTGATCTTCATCTTGCTTTTCAATTCTAAAAAGAATATTTGAAGGATCACCAAATTCTTGTATTTCAACATTGCCAATTGATAATTCCGAAATATTATTTCTAAGTATTGACAAATCTGGCTGAGATGTGAATTTTGCTTCAACCATCGTACCACCTTTAAAATCTATTCCCAAATTAAGATTATTCTTTAAGAATAAAAATAATGAATAAAACATTAAGACAAGTGAGATTAGAAAAGCAAATTTTCTATACTTATAAAAATCAAAATTAAATCTCATATAGATCCTATAAAAAAATTTTATTTGGTTTAAATTTAATAATCCAGAAACTTACAACTAATTTTGTTAAAACCAATGCTGTAAACATTGAAGTTAAAATTCCAATACTTAGAGTCACTGCAAAGCCTTTTATTGGCCCAGAACCATAGTTGTAGAGCAGAAGAGCAGCTATTAGCGTTGTTATATTAGCATCAAGAATTGTTTTAATTGCAAATTTGTATCCAAGATCAACAGAATTTATTATTGACCTTCCTGATCTTAATTCTTCCTTAATTCTCTCAAAAACCAATACATTAGCATCAACTGCCATTCCTATTGTCAAAACGATACCTGCTATTCCAGGCATTGTAAGAGTGGCTTCTATTAAACTCAAAAGTGCAATTAACAAAATTATGTTTGTAAAAATTGCAAGATCAGCAATTATTCCAAACAAACGATATCTAATAATCATAAAGATAATAACTAGAATGAATCCAATCATTAGTGCTTTTTTTCCAGCATTTATTGAATCAATACCAAGACTCGGACCAACAGTTCTCTCCTCTAGCACGTCTATAGGAGCAGGTAAAGAACCTGCTCGCAACAAAACAGCCAAGTCATTAGCTGTTTCAGGTGAAAAGTTTCCACTAATATTACCTTGCCCCCCTGTTATTGGCTCTCTTATCTGAGGCGCACTTATCACCTTGTTGTCAAGTAATATGGCCAATCTTTGGAGAGTATTATCTGTTGTAATTTTAGCAAATTTTTTTGCTCCTTTTCTATCAAATTCGAATGCGACAACATATCTTCCAGTTTGCTGATCAATGGTTGCAGCGGCATTTTTTAATCTTTCACCTGTTAGTAAAATCCTTTTTTTTACAACAAACTCTTTTTCGTAAGCTGTTGGATCGGCATTAAAAACTTTAAATGTTCCAGGTGGCAATTTTCCTCTTTGCTCAGCCAGTTCAACTGTGGTTGGATCTAATAAATGAAAGTTAAGTTTTGCAGTTCTTCCAATCAAAGCTTTAACTCTTTCAGGATCTTTAATGCCTGGCAACTGAACTATTATCCTTTTTTCACCTTGTTTTTGAATAATTGGTTCTTTTGTTCCAGATTCATCAACCCTTTTTCTAACTACCTCTATAGACTGATTAACAGTCTTGTTATTTGAATCCTGAATATATTCATCTGAAAAAGAAAGAATTAATTTATTAGAATCACTTTTAATATTTATGCCTTTATCAATGTTCTCTCTTATCGCATTTCTTGCAATATCAACTTTTTCCTCGTTGGTAATAGTTACAATCGCCCCTTTTACTTTTGAACCAAGATTAGTGTATTTAATTTTACTTTTTCTAAGAGCAGACCTTATATCATCCACTAGATATTCTGACATTTCTTTTAAAACAACATTTGTATCTACCTCAAGTAATAAATGTGACCCTCCCTGAAGGTCAAGGCCAAGATTGACCTGTTTCTTAGAAAAATAATTTGGTAACGCTGTAACTTCAGTTTTATCATAAAGATTAGGAATTAAAAAATAAATTCCTGAAAGACATACAAATGAAACTAACAGAACTCTCCATTTACTAATTTTAAGCATACTTCTACTTTTTTTTTAAAACATCAGCAACTGTAGATCTTATAACCACAACATTTACATTAGAAGATATGTCTACATTTAATTTCTCGCCATCAACTTTTGTTACTTTTCCTATGATTCCACCACTTGTTAAAATTTCATCACCTCTTTGAATGGCATCCAATAGTAATTTGTGTTCTTTCTGTCTTTTTTGTTGAGGTCTAATCAACAAAAAGTAAAAAATTAAAAAAATAAGAATTAACGGAACAAATGAAGCTAACATTGACGGCTGCTGAGCAGTTGATTGAGCATAAGCAAAATTGAACATAAAACTCCTTGAAAAAAGTTTTTAATTATTAATACTAAAGATCAATATATGAAAACTTTTTTATTTCAAGTATAAAATTAAGGGAAAGTAAAAATGCATCAAGGGAAATATGAAATTTTTTAATAGCAACGATATCTTTGATGAGAATGATTTCTTTATTTTTTTGTCAAAAAGTCATAGATTACTCCCTTTTCAAATTAAATTAGATGTCAAATTGGAAGATATTTTGTGTGTTGAAGAGCAAAAAAATATTTTATTTCAGAATACAAAATCTTTTATTCAAGACAAAAGTTCTCATAACATTCTTTTGTGGGGGGCAAGAGGAATGGGTAAATCAACATTAATAAAATGTGTTATAAAATCAATAAACTCTTCAGTTAAAAAAAAGATTAAGATGGTTGAGTTTTTAAATAATAGTTTGGATTATTTACCTGATGTAATTTTTGATCTTTCTAGAATAAATAAAAAATTTATAGTCTTTATTGATGACATTGCTTTTAATAATGCTGAAAAAGATTTCAAATTATTCAAGAGTTTAATTGAAGGAAGTTTATTAAGTAATATTGACAATGTAAAATATTATATTACATCAAATTTAAGACATCTTTCTTTAAAGGAAAAATCAAACTTTAGTGACGATGATTTATCCAAAAAAGAAATGCTCTCTAATGTTATTTCCTTGTCTGATCGTTTTGGGTGTTGGCTTGGATTTCACGAAAATAATCAAGAAAATTACATAAAAATAATTAATCATTATCTAAAAAAGTTCTCTCAAAATCATAATGAAAAAACCATTAAAAAAGCTATTCAGTGGTCTTTAGCAAAAGGGAACTTTTCTGGTAGGACTGCATATCAATTTATTCAAAAACTTATTGTTGAAAATACAAAATGATTAAATTAATTTAAGATAGAAAATTCATTGGATCCACAGCTTCTTTTCCTTTTCTAATTTCAAAATGAAGTTGGGGCTCATTTACATTCCCACTTTCTCCAACTAAACCTATGGAATCGCCTTTTTTAACTGAAGTTCCCTTTTTTTTATGAATTTTATCAAGATGAGCATAAGCAGTTATCCAATTCTTTGAATGTTTTATCAAAACCAAATTTCCATAACCAGGTATCTCATTACCACTATAGATTACTTCACCATCCTGCGAAGCCAGGACATTGGAGCCATAAGAGGATTTTATATTAATACCATCATTGTAAAAACCTGGATTTGTCTTTCCAAACCCTAATACAACTTTGCCTTTCACAGGCCAAATAAAAGAATTTTCATATAAACTTAGAGATTTTCTTTTAAATGATTTCTTTTCTAATTTTTTGTTATTTATTTTTTTTTTTTTGTTTTTAGGAATTATCTTCTTTTTGCCCGAAGACGGTATAACTAATTTCTGACCTACAATTATTTCATTAATGTTTTTAATCTTATTAATTTTAGATACTGAATAAAGATCTGTTTGGTAGTTTCTTGAAATTGAATAGAGAGTATCTCCTTTTTTCACAATATGGATTTTTTTTTTAGGAATAATTATTGTTTGTTTAGGAAAAATTTTAAAAGGTGGAGAAATATTATTTTTTTCAATCATTTTTTGAATAGAAACATTAAATTTTCTTGAAATTGAATAAAGATTGTCTCCTTTTTTAACTATATAAAAAGAGGAATTATTTCTTTTCTCTTTTTTTAAGTCTATTATTTTATAATTGTCGTAAATTAGGCTTTCGCAACTTGACAAAAAAAATAAAAAAAAAAATATTTTTAATTTCATTTTATTTAACCGTACCTTCTAACATTGGAACGAATCTTACATTTAAAATATCCTCTAACAAATAATCATTACCCTTCTTAACAACTTTCTTTAGTATCTGGTCATTGTGATCATCACCAATTGGTATAATTAGGATTCCATTTTCATCGAGTTGATCTAATAGTTTGTTTGGGATCTCTGGAGCACTTGCCGTAACAATTATTCTGTCGAAAGGTGATTGTTCGTTCCATCCAAGCCCACCATCACCATACTTACAAAATATGTTACTTGCTTTAAGTTCTTTAAACAATTCTTCAGCTTTTTTTTTTAAAATATAATGCCTTTCAATTGTATAAACAAACCTAGATAATTTTGAAAGTATGAATGTTTGGTAACCACTACCTGTCCCAATTTCTAGGACTCTCATGGACTTTTCTACCTTTAATGATTGAGTCATTAAGGCTACTACCATTGGTTGTGAAATTGTTTGTCCACAATCTATTGGCAATGCAATGTTTAAATTAGATTTTCCTTTTAAATTTTTGTCAACAAATAAGCTTCTATCTATTGATTCAATAGTATTCAGTACATTTAAATCTGTAATACCATTTTTTTTTAAATCTAATAGAAGATCGAATTTTTTATTCTTTTTTAAATTTTCATACATCAAGATTTAATAAGCTCCAATCCATTCATATATTTTCTAAGATCTTTTGGAATAACAACAGACCCATCTTCTTGTTGATAGTTTTCTAATATTGCCACTATTATTCTTCCAACAGCTAAAGATGAGCCATTTAAGGTATGAGGATAAAAAATTGTACCACTCTCAAAGTCTTTAACTCTCATTTTCATTCTGCGAGACTGAAAATCTTTACAATTAGAACAACTTGAGACCTCTCTAAATTTTTTTTGGCCAGGCATCCAAATTTCAAAATCAATTGTGTATGATGAAGAAAAACCCAAATCTCCAGAGCATAATTCTACCAGTCTGAAATTTAAATCTAATTTATTGAGCATAGTTTCAACGCATTGAACCATTCTATCCAATTCCTCCATTGACTTATTAGGTAAAGTAACTGAAACCAATTCAACTTTCCCAAATTGATGTTCTCTCATTAGACCTTTAGTATCTTTACCAGATGCACCAGCTTCAGATCTAAAACAATTTGTAAAAGAGGTATATCTGAGTGGTAAATCTTTGATATTAATCATATCTTCTCTGTGAAGATTAGTTAATGGAACCTCTGCAGTAGGTATCAACCATAAGTCATTGAAATTAGTCCCAAACAAATCATCACCAAATTTAGGAAGTTGTCCCGTTCCAATCAATGAATCACTTTTAACTAATTCAGGTACATTAATTTCTGTGTAGTTAAATGATTCCGTATTTATATCTAGCATAAAATTAATTAATGCACGATTTAAACGTGCCAAATCTGATTTCAACACAGAAAATCTACTACCAGAAATTTTAATTGCTTTTTCATAATCGAGTAAAGATAAATTTTCTCCAATTTCCAAATGATTTTTAGGTGTAAAATCAAATTTTTTTTTTCACCTACGGTTCTAATTATTTTATTATCTTCTTCATTTTCACCAATTGGGGTTTTTTCATCTACAAGATTAGGAATTTCAAGCATATGATTAGTTAATTCTTTATATTTATCATCACTTTTAATCTTATGTTTTTCTATGTTTTCTTTTAATTTTAAGACCTCATTTTTCAAGTTATTCATTTCATCTTTACTCATTTTGGGAGAAAATTTTTTAGACAAAATATTTTTTTTTTCCTGAAAATCTTGGGTTTTATTCAAACTTTTTAGGTATTCATCGTGGAGGTCAATAATTCTCTTTGATGAATTATTAATATTTCTTTTTTTCAATAATTTATCAAACAAATCTCTATTATCTCTTATAAACTTTAAATCATGCATAATTAATTACTCTTTTAAAAAATACTTTATAAAAATTATCGAGGATTCATAGAAAATAATCAAAGGTATAGCAATTCCTATTTGTGAAATTACATCTGGAGGGGTAAATAGAGCTGAAAAAACAAGAATACCTATGTAAAAAAATTTCCTATTAATTCTTAAGAAATTATGATCGAATATGCCAATTTTAGTAAAAAAAATAATCAAGATTGGAAATTGAAAAGATAGCCCACTAGCAAAAAGTAAATACATTGTTAGTTTCATATATTCTGAATATTTTGATTCTAATTCAATAGGAAATGGTGAGTCCATAAAATTTTCAAATGATAAAAAAAAAGACCAGATTACAGGTATTAAAAAATAATATGCAAATAAAACTCCTCCAAAAAAAAGAATTGGTGTTAACGAAATGATTGGAATTATAATTTTCTTCTCGTTCCTATAGAGTGCTGGCGAAGCAAATAAAAAAACTTGAATTATAAAAAAAGGAACAGAAATTAGAAAAGAAGCAAACAATGAAATTTTAAGATTCGATAAAAAAATTTCAGGTAAAGCTGTAAATATCATTCGCTTATTTGCAGACTCATCTAATAAAGAAAAAAGAGGTTTTGTTAGTATTTTACCAACAAAATCAACATTCAAGAAAAAAAAAAAAAAAGTAATTATTAAAAAAAAGAAACTTATTAAAAGCCTATTTCTGAGTTCTCGAAGATGATCAATATATTTCATAAAATATTCTTATTTTTTTTTTTTTTTGTTTTTTTCTCATTTATTTCTGAATTAAATTCAGAATCAATATCTAAATTTGAAAATTCATGCTTAAAATTATAAAAATATCTACTTGCTTTTCGATATAAAAGACCAAAATTTTTGGAGATCTTTGGAAAATCCTCTGGTTTTATAAGCAACAGAAAAACAAAAAAGATTATAAGAAATTCAATAAGACCAATGTTAAACATTAATTTTTTTTGTCATTATTTTTTTTATCTTCTTTCATTCCATCTTTAAAAGATTTTATACCTTTTGCTAATTCTCCTGCAACTTTTGGTAATTTTCCTGCTCCAAAAACGATAAGCACTATCAAAAGAATTAATAGAATTTCCCAGTGTCCTAGTCCAAACATAAAGTTAGCTCCTTTTTTTAAAATACTACAGAATAATCGATTCTAATTCATCTATTTTTGGTAAATCTTTAATAGAGTTTAATCCAAAATGTCTTAGAAATTCATTATCTGTTACCCAAGTAACTGGTCTTCCAGGGGTTTCTCTTCTTCCGTGAGGCTTAATCCATTTTAGTTCTAAAAGAGCATCTAAAGTTCCTCTAAAGACTGGTTTACCCCTTATTTTTTCTATTTCAGCTCTAGTAACTGGTTGATGATATGAAATAATTGCTAAAGTTTCAACAGCAGCATTAGAGAGGTTCTTAGTTTTTCTTGTTTGTATTGTAAGAAAACCTCGAAGATCTGGAGATGTTCTAAAATAAAATTTATTTTCTGTTTTAACCAAAACAACACCTCTATCTTTATAATCAGATTCAAGTTGAACTAATATTTTATCAATATCAAATTCTCCGTATTCTTTAAGCATTTTATTCAGCGAATTCTTATTTAAAGGCTCATCGGCTGAAAAAATTAGTGATTCAACAAATTTTTTGGCATCAGAAAAGTTCATATTTTTGATCTAACCATAATTTTTCCGTAATGATCTTTTTGATTCATATCAATTTTACCCTCAGAAACACGACTTAATGTTGCCATTAACAATGAAATTATAGCTGATTTAGTTTTAATTTTTTGTTTCATTTGTGGTATAAAATTAAAAAGAAAAAACCATTTTTTATCCTTAATTTGAAAAATTACATCTAGCCATTCCAAACCTTTATCTATTGTGTAGAACTGATCTTCATCAGACATAATTTTAATTGTATTTTTTTTTTTTTGAATTTCTGAGTATTTTAAAATTAAATCCTGAAGTTTCATTTTTGGAACAATTTTATTACTTATTAGAAATTCATTTTTAATTCCAATATTAAAAAAATCTTTTCCCTCTTGAGGTAAATCAAAAATTTTTAGACCAAGTTTTTTTATAGCATTGTAATGAATCAATCTTTGGGCAAGATCTTCTTCAATTTCAGTTGCTTCATCATCTTCTTCAAAAGGTAACAATAGTTTAGACTTGAGGTATGCCAATAATGAAGCCATTACTAAATAATCAGCTGACAGATTTATTTTGCTTAAATTGTTTTCAACAAAATCCAAATATTGATTGGCAAGTTCCAATATCGATATTTTTTTTATGTCAACTTTTTGTTTTTTAGATAGTTCCAGAAGCAAATCCAGAGGTCCTTCATAACCACTTATATTTAAATTTAACTGCATTAAATTTTAATTAATTTATTATTCATTAATTCTTTTTTAAACTTACCAACTTTGTGATTTAAAATCTCTAATTTTAACATATCATTCAAAAAATATGCATAATACTTTTTTTTGATTTTTTTGGTTGAAGGGTAAAATTCAATCATTTCCTCAACATCTCCATTACAATATAAAGCAACATCACAGCCGGCTTCATAGGATTTTTTTATTACCAGCACAAGTTGATCATTTAATGCTTTCATTGAAATATCATCTGTTAATATTAGACCTTTAAATTTATTATTTATTCTTAGGATTTTATTTATTTTTTTTGAGTAAGTTGAAACTATGTCATCAATATTTAAGTATATAATATGTGAAAGCATTACTAAACTTTCATTTTTTAATAAAGAGAAAGGAATCAGATCCGTTTTCATTAATTCACTATATTCTGTATCAACAATGGAAGCATTATGATGTGTATCTGTATGAGATCTACCGTGACCAGGAAAATGTTTTAAAACTGGCATTATTCCAGATTCTCTTAATCCTTTACAATACTGTTTAGACAATTTTTTTACAATATGAGGATTAGATCCAAAAGATCTGTCACCAATCACAGAATGACCATAATCATAGAATATGTCACAAACTGGCGAAAAGTTTACATCGATTCCCAATTTTTTTAATTCATAACCTAATAAAAAAGATGTTTGATAAGCTAAATCCATAGCTAAATCACTATTTTTTAAAAAAATTTCACCAAAAACATTTTGAGCAGGAAATTTAGTAAATTCCTCATTTTTCAACCTTTGAACTCTTCCTCCTTCCTGATCAATAAAAATCAATGCAGATTTATTTTGAGTAATTGTTTTTAAATCTGCTATCAATTGTATGATTTGCTTCTTATTAATAAAATTTCTTTTGAACAAAATAAAACCGAGTGGATTTGTATTGCTCAGAAAAGTTGATTCATCATTTGTAAGATGACAACCAGAAATGGACAATATGACTCCGTCAGGTACATTCACTCAATTGCCTTAATAATTATACATTGAAATTTTTTTTTTACTAATTCACAAATTTTTTCGGCATTTTTATAATCATAAATCTTATTTGATATGACTCGATAAAAAGTCTCATTAGTTTTTAAAGTAATTTTTTTTATCACTAGATTTTCTTTATTTTGATTGAAAAATTCATTTTTAATATTCTTAGCTATTTTTTTACTTTTTTCTTTGTCTTTGAAAGATGCAAATTGCAATCTGAATTGCCCTTTAACTTTTTTTTCTGCTTTCAAACCTATCTCTTTTTCAATGATATCCTCGATATCTGTTTTTTTGTTTTTCTTTTCTAAAATTTCATAAACTGAATTTTCATCTTCTACGAACTTATTTTCAATTACTTTAAATATTTCATTATTATTTCTCAAAATTGGAACATCATCCTCTGGAACTATTGCAATGTAAGAAAGAACAATGGAGAAAATTAAAATAATATAAGTTAGGATTACAAAAGAATATTTTAATTTTAAATTAATCATTACATACTTTCTGGACAATCAATTTTTAAAATATCTAGAGATTTTTTTATTATAATACTAACTGTTTTAACCAATGCTAATCTTGATAAACTAACATTCTTATCATCAACTATAATTCTTTTATCCTTATTTTGGTTTCCTAGACCCCAATATGAATGAAAAATTTTTGATAATTCATACAAGTAATTAGTTATCCTATGAGGTTCTAGATATAAAGCAGCATTTTTTACTATTGAATAAAAATTACATAAATTTTTTATTAATAACTTTTCGTCCTCAAGAATCAAATACGACAAATCAATTTCTTTAAGTTTTTCTTCATTTAAATTATTTTTGGATATTTTTAAAATTGATTTACATCTTGCATAGGCATATTGCACATAAAAAACAGGGTTATCTCTATTCTTTTGTAAAAAAATTTCAAAATCAAAATCAATCTTTTTGTCACAATTCCTCGATATCATCATAAATCTTAATACATCAGCACCAACCTCATCAATAACATCCCTCAATGTCACATAATCTCCAGATCGTTTTGACATTTTAATTTTTTGATTTTTCTTCATTAAATTTACAAGAGATGTAAGTTTAATTTCAAAATCATATTTATTATCAGAATTAATAGCAGATAATGCACTCTTCAATCTTTTAACATAACCAAAATGATCTACACCCCATATATTTATTAAAAAATCAAATTTCTTATTTATTTTTTCTTGATGATAAATAATATCAGACATAAAGTATGTAAGCTCATTGTTTGTTTTTATTAAAGCTCTATCAGAATCATCTCCAAATTTTTTTGAGGTGAATAAAAAATGTTTTTTTTTAATCCATTTCTTATCATCAATGTTTTTAGGTTTTTCTTGAAATCCGTAATAAGCTAGTTTTAATTTAATAAGTTTTTTCTTTAAATTTTCTATTCTATCTTGTGTTGCAATTAATCTTTCAGAAACAAAAGAATCATGATTTATTCTTAATTCTTTTAAATCTTTCTTTATGTCTTTCATAATTAATTTAACAATATCGTTTCTAAATTGATTATTATTTTGAGTATATTCTTTAATTTTTTTAGACATTAATTTTGAAAGATTCTCTAGATAAACTCCTGGATAAATATTTTCTGGAACTTTCAATTTCTTATCATCCTTTTTACTATCAAGGTAATAAGAAATTGTTTTTTCCAATTTATTAATTTGCTCGCCAGCATCATTTATATAATACTCTCTAGTAACATGGTGCCCTACTTCTTCAAGAATTGAAGCAAGTGTGTCGCCTAAAACAGCACCTCTCGCATGACCAATATGCATTAAACCCGTTGGGTTAGCAGAAACATATTCCAAACATATTTTTTTTTTTTTAAATCCATATTCGTAATTTGAAATTCCAATTAAAAAACGCAATTGATTATGCCAAAAATTATTTGTGAAAAAAATGTTTATAAACCCAGGTTTTAATATTTCTGTTCTTTTTATTTCATCAATTTCTTTTAATTCAATAATTATTAAATCTGCTAATGAAATAGGAGGTAATTTAAAGAATTTTGAATAAACCATTGCAATATTTGTGGATACATCTCCAAATTCTTTTTTTTGAGAGATTTCTACATTAAAATTAGAAACATCTAATTTCAAATTACAAAGGTCATTCTTAGAAATGAGATTTTCTAATATCAAAGATAATTTTTGTTTAAGTAAGTCTTGAAAAAACATTTAAAAATTATAAAGGTTAAAATATTTTTTGTGAGTATTGATTGCAAACTTATCTGTCATACCAGAAATATAATCACATACATTTATATATTTGTCTTTTTTATCTTTGCAAAAATTTAACTTTTCAGGCAATAAATCAGGTTCTTTAGTAAATAGTTCAAATAAATCAGAAATAATTTTCTTAGATTTTATATTCATAGTTTTAATTGTTGGATGAAGATACATTTTTTTTTTTAAAAAATTTTTTAATTTTTTTTCTTGAATAGACATTTCCTCACTAAAGCAAACCAACCTTTCTTTACAGTTTTCAATATCATCCAGTTTTTTAATTTTAAACTTTTCCAAATTACTTTTGGTATTGTCAATTAAATCATCAATCATTAATTTAATTAAATTTCTTACCAATTCATATTTTATTCTAGAATTATCATTATTCCTTTTTAAACTAATTTTTTTAAGTGCAAGTTTCACACATTCAAGTTGTTCAAGATCATCAATATCAAAAAAATTTGCATAAAGCCCATCATCAATATCATTGTTGTCATATGCTATGTCATCGCATATGGATGAAATTTGGGCTTCAAAGGATCCATTAGAAGATAAACTACCCTGAAAATATTCTATAAAATTTTTAATATAAATTGGTACCTTAGAATTGATAGGTCCGTTATGTTTTAAGATTCCATCAAGTGTTTCAAATGTTAGATTGAGACCATCAAAATTTAAATATTTTTTTTCTAGTACCATAAGTATTTTTAATGCTTGATGGTTATGATTAAATCCTCCATATTTTTCCATTTTTTTATTAAGTTCATCTTCACCAGAGTGACCAAAAGGAGTGTGGCCTAAATCATGAGATAACGAAATTGATTCAGCAAGATCATCATTAACTTTAAAGATTTTAGCTATTGATCTTGCTAATTGAGATACTTCAAGGCTATGAGACAATCTAGTTCTATAATAATCTTCTTCATTATAAACGAAAACCTGTGTTTTATATTTTAATCTTCTAAAAGCCGAGGAATGAATAATTCTATCTCTATCTCTCATAAAGCAAGTTCTGTTTTTATCATCTTTTTCTTTGAAGATTCTACCTTTTGATTTATTATAATCGGTTGAAAAAATTGAATAAGTAGCCATAATCAGTTATATAATATTATTAATAACACAAATTTTAAGTTAATATAATGTTTGATGTATCTAATAACGCTATTAAAAGAATTAAAGAAGTATCACTAAAAGATAATAAGAAAAAATTTTTTAGAATTTCTGTCGATGGAGGTGGATGCCAGGGATTTTCATATAAATTTAATTTTGATGAAAATATCAATGCTGATGATGAAGTGTTTGTTTTTAAAAATGTCAAGGTACTTATAGATAAAACATCATTAGATTTTATAGAAGGTTCAAAGCTTGATTTTGTTGAAGATATGATTGGTTCTTATTTTAAAATCACAAACCCAAAAGCTAATTCAACATGTGGATGCGGAACTTCTTTTTCTATCTAATCAGAAAAAATGATTATTTGTAGCTGGAACATTAATTCCGTAAGAATTAGGATTCCTCTTATTGAGAAATTAATAAAAAAAATAAAGCCAGATATTATAAAACTTCAAGAAATTAAATGTCTTAACGAAGAATTTCCAGATTTTTATAAGAATTATAATTACAAATTAGTTTGTAATGGAGAAAAAGGTAAATACGGAGTTGCAATCTTAATTAGAGAGAATATTAACTTTAAAATACTTGAATTTAATTCTGATATTTTGAAATCTCAAGCCAGAATTTGTGGTATTAAAATTGAAGAGAGCAATCTATATTTAATTAATGTCTACACCCCAAATGGGAACCCAATAACTGATGAAAAAAAATTTAATTTTAAAAAAGAATGGTTGAAACAACTCTTATTTTTTTCTGAAAAATACATTTCAAATTACAGAAAAATAATTGTAAGTGGAGATTTTAATGTAATTGAAAATAAAGATGATGTAAAAAATTTTGAAAACTGGCAAAATGATGCATTAGGACATATCTTGATCAGAAAACAGTTTAGGAAATTTCTCTCAAGTGGATTTGTTAATTTAGTTAGGTTATTTTATCCTCCTGGTTCAAATTATTCTTTTTGGGATTATCAAAGATCATCATGGGAAAGAAATGATGGATTATTAATTGATCATTTTTTAGCCTCTCCTTTGATTTTACAAAATGTAAGAAGTTTTAATTTTGAAACTAATTTTAGAAATCTTAAAAAACCATCAGATCACATTCCAATTTGGATAGAACTAGAAAATTAAATATCAGAGAAAATTCTTTTTTCTTTTTTTGCTCCAGGATGAGTAACTGCGCCGTATCTTGCAGAACCAACGATTTGAGAGAATTTCCATAATGCACCTGATCCAAAGTCAT
>MDTE01195364.1_pt1 | contig 31872 bp, 18 predicted proteins | sample 811231 | NCBI WGS metagenome assembly MDTE01 (sample SAMN05326651, study PRJNA326480) | marine metagenome | isolation source: seawater | place: Indian Ocean: Red Sea | collected 2010 | reverse complement strand
GCCCGGATGATTTTTCGGACGTGGGATAATCATCGTCTGACTTTGACTTCGATTTTCGCCCGGATGATTTTTCGGACGTGGGATAATCATCGTCTGACTTTGACTTCGATTTTCGCCCGGATGATTTTTCGGACGTGGGATAGTCATCGTCTGACTCCTCGTCCTCGTCGTCTTCCTCCTCATCCTCGTAGTCATCGCTATGTTTCTTGGTGGGTTTCGCCCGTTTTGAAACCTTTTGAGAAGACTCGCGGCGGTCTTCGACTAGAACGGGCACGATTTCGCCGTTGCGCGGAACGAAACCGAGGGTATCGGGATACAGTTCCATGAGCGCGGCTATGATCCAATCGGAGTGCGTGACGAGCACGACGACGTTCTCATCGTACGTGTCGAAGATGTTGGCCAAAACAACCTTGACGCGACTCATCATGCCGAGCATCGTCTCCTCCTCGACGTCGCCCAAATCAAAGTCTGATTCATGCGTGAGGGTGAGACTCTTGCAATGACCGTACGAGAGAGGCCCCACTCTATCCACTCGACAATCCTTGTGTCGCTTTTCGTTCGACTTCACGCCGATGTCAAACAACTCGTCCCCGTAGAGCTGGTTCAAACCTTTTTTGAATTTGCAGTGCGGTACGTGCGTGTGCGCGATCGCCTTCGACGCCGGCGTCGTGTCGTCATCCACGCTCACAGGACGACGAATCTCGAACGGCGTGTTCAGCTCCAGGCGCTCTCGGAGATAATCCGTCACTACGATTGGCGGCTCCAATTTGCTCGCGCCGTTCGTGGCGATGAGCGCCGTCTCCATGGTACGCGACAACGGCGACGCCAGGACGGGAACCGAACCCTCTCTCGCCCCAATCTCGCTGAGCACACCGTCCTCTCCGAGTAGCGACGCGCGAGCGGCGATGATCTGGTCCACGCCGACCTCCGTGAGCGACGGGTCGAGCAAATCGCCGTCCGCGTGCCACGAACACGGCAACGTCTTCAACTCCTTATCGATAGTCTCTCCCCACACGTTGTGCAACGCCTCGCCGTGCCTCAACATGAAGATGAGCTTTGTCTTTTCGCTCGATTTCAAGCGCCGTCGAATGCCTTTCCATGCCTCGGCGCTCGCCGCGCCGTGTCGAGGCGAATCTTGAATCGCGTTGTCGCCTCCCGAGCGCTTCTTGTCCCGCGAGCTCTCGCCCGGGGTCTTCCCGCTCGAGAACGATGTGAACCACTTTTCGTATCGGAAATACCCCTTCACCGCGGCGAACGGAGCCGCATCGTCCTCCCCGCCCATCCCGAGCGACGAATCTTCATCGTCGTCGTCCCTCGAACGACCGCTCCGGCGTCCCGCGCGGGTCGACGATCGCATCGACCCGAGTCTCGCGCCGAGCGGCGCCGCCGCCACTCTTCGCGCGTCAATATCCGACGACATCATCAACGGCGTCTCGTTCGCGCCCGCGCGGCTCGCGTAACACGCGCACGCGCCGGCGACGACGACGAGCGCGCTCGCGAACACCCTTCGCGCGGACGACGACGATGACGACGACGACGACGCCTCGGCGTCGACGATGGACTCGCGACCGCGCTCGACGTCCATCGCGCCGTTCGATGTCGCGATCGCGTCGCGCAGCGCGCGCGTTTCATCGCGCGGGCGCATGCTCGCGGACGGAATGTGACGACGATGGATGGCTGGGCGAATGCTGTTGGGCGGCGGCGGCGGCGCCGAACGCGTCGAGACGGAGGATTGGACGACGCGTTGAAAGCGCGCGCGCGCGAATCGACGGATGTGCTAGTGCGCTAAGATAATGTTACACGCGCGCGCGCGCGCGCCGAGACGCGGCGGAGCGTCCATCGGTCGCGCGAGCGTCGGATTCGTCGTCGCGCGGCGCGGGTTCCCACCAGCCGAGCAGCGCTTCGTACGTGAAGAACGTCAAACTGGACATCGGTAGCATCTTCAGCGTCGTCGCGCCGAGCCCGTTGTAAAACCCGCGCGCGCCGGATGTTTTGACGATCGTTCGTATCGTTCGTCCCAACGTCCCGCCCCCGGTGACCTGACGACGACTGACGACGTCGAGCGGAAACGCCACCGCTTGCCCGGCGGCGGCGCTCGCCATGCCGATGAATAAGCTCGGCACCGGACCCGCGCGCTCACCCGGTGGAAGCATCTTCTCCGTGTACCACGTTCGCATCAAATCGTACGTGCCGAACGTGATCGCCGCCTCGGGGACGACCGCTAACGCCGCGGGCACGACGCCTCGATACAGTCCTCGCGCGCCCTCTCTCCGCAATATCCCTCCTATTCCCTTCCGCAGACCACCCGCGGCGCCGTCCGAAGTCGCCTGCCGAACCAACAGAGAATCCAACGGGTACAACAGCGCCAACGACGTCAACCCCGCGCACGCGCCCGACACCAACGCGTCCGTCGTCGCGTCCGCCGCCGCCGCCCGCCGCGCTCTCTCGCGCGCCAACCTCTCCTTCACCGCATGAAAAACGAAGAAGCACACCCCTTTGGCCGGCGCGTGGCGCGCCACCGACGCCTTAGTCCCCCGGAAGAGCGCTCCCGCGCCCTCATTCCGCGCGATCGATCGCAGCGTCGACGCTTTCGACGACCCAGTCATCCGTCGCAATCGCACCACCTCGAGCGGGTTCGTCACCGCGCGCGACACCGCACCGCTCGCGCATCCGGCGACGAATTTCGTGAGCGACGTCACCGGCGGTCCGTCCGCGTCCGCGCGCGCGTTCGCGACGACATCGCCACCGCGCGAGGCGCCGACGCGCGCCATCGGCGCCCGGTCCGAAATGTGACGCCTCGGGGACACATCGCGACGCGCGCGGCGTCCATCCCCGAGGCGACGATCGCTCGACATGGCGCTCGCCCTCGCCGCGTCGTGCGTCCTCTTCGGCGCCGCGTGTCGTCACCTCGAGTACGTCACCGACGGCGACGGTCGGTCGCTGTGTCGAATCATCTTTTGCACCACGCTCCCGGCGGTGATGGCGCGCACGTTCGCGACGGCGCGCATGGACGCGAGCGCGAGAGCGGTGGCGTGCGCGGGGATGGTGTTCGGCGCGGCGTGCGTGTTGACGTCGCTCACGACGACGCGCGCCATGCGTCGAGGTCGTTCGATGGATGAGATCACCGAGGATGAATTGGTGAAGATGTCGAGACGAAGTCGAGAGGCGTTGGTGACGGGGGCGACGGTGGGGTTGAACTTGGGAAATTTCGCGTACCCGCTGGCGGAGATTTTGTTCGGGCGGTTGGCGCTGGAATTGACGGTGGTGTTCGACGCGACGAATCAGATATTTTTGCTCGTCGTCGCGCACGTCATTTACACGGTGCACACGGCGAAGATCGATCCGAGCTCGCGCGCGGAGGGAGACGCGTCCATCTGGGGATCGGTGAAACAGTCGTTGGTGAGACAATCGAGAAATCCTTGCCTCTTGGCGTGCGCGGGCGCGGCGGCGTACAGAGCGATGTACGGCGCGGGGGGGTTTCCGCCGATGGTGGACGCGTTTTTAAAATTTTTGGCCGACGCGAACAAGCCGTTGGCGCTATTGGCGCTCGGGATTTTGTTTCAACCGAACATGGCCAAGGAAGATTTGCGCGAGTTGGCGTGCGCGTTGGCGAGACGGTACGGCGCGGCGATGCTCTGCGCGAGCGCGGTGTTGGCCACCATGGGATCGACGCTCGGTACGGTGGGCGCGGCGGTGGTGGTATTATCCATGCTCTCGCCGTTGCCTCTGCTCACGGTGACGTACGCGATGGAATTCGCGCTGAACGTGCCCTTCGCCGCGACGCTCGTGAATTACGCGAACGTCGTGTCCGCCTTTATCATTTTCTTGCTCTCAAAGGTGTTGTTTGAGAATCCCGTCGCGCTCGCGCCGAGACTCGCGGTGTGTGGAGTGTTAGTGTTCGGTGCGGGCGCGCTCATTCGCGGCGCCGAACCCGACGAATCGACGGGGACGGCGAGAAGCGTCGTCGTCTCGGCGCTCGGCGCCGCGCGCCAGCGCGCGAAAAATACCTGGCCGACAACGGCGGCGGCGCCGACGCGCGCGCGTCGCCGCGCGTCGACGCTACGCGCGAACGCCGTCCCGGAATCCGTTCGCGTCGCGTCTCGCGCGGCGATGGCGCACTCCGTTCGCGTTGCGTCTCGCGCGGCGATGGCGCATCGTCACTCGCGCGGACCCGTCGAATCGTCGGCGGCGATGCGCGCGCGTTTCGGCGCAAATGTGTCGGCGCAAACGTGTCGGTGAGTGAGACTAATGAAATATTCTGATTGAAACAATGTAGTTCGGATTTGGTAGTTACTAGAGTCGTAGTAGTTTATGTTTGTGTTGTCACGTCGCCATCGCGTCGTCGTCGCTCTCGTCTTCGCCCTCCTTGACGTCGAGCGTAAATTCGTACTCTTGATCGCATCCGAGGTAAGAGTCCGCCATGAAGTACAGGGTCAAATCCGCCGCGCCCACTCGTTCCGGCGCGGCGAACTCGAGTTTCACCTTTTGCTTCTTCCCGAGCGACACGCGCTTGATGGCGTGTAACGTGCCCTTCTTGGCGTCGCCGACGACGAGCCACCATCCCTCCTCCTTTTTCGCCGGGTACCGAGGCGCAAAGACGGGACCGACGTCACCCTCGTGTTCGCGCTCTAAATTCACGATTATCTCCACCGCATCGCCCGCGGTGACGTCCTCGGGATCGACGACGTCGAACGCGACCTCGACGCTCGGATACCTATTCGCCGCCTCGGCGACGTCCTCGAGTTGTCCGTCGGAGAGTTCGAGCAATTCTCGCCTCGCGTCGTCCTCCATGTCGATCAAATCGTACACTCCCTCGACGCCCGCGGCGACGCATCGCTCTCCGATCTCTCGCGTGACGTGCGGTAACTGCATCACCGCCGGGTCTTTGTCCCACATGCCCTGCACGAGCATCTGTGAGAGCTCCATCGCCGCGAGCGCGGGTCCGAGCCATCCGTTGGAGGCGATGACGTCAACCATGGCTTGCAAGAGACGCGTCGCGTCTGGAAGAATTTTCTGTAAATCTTGCGTGAAATCGCCGTGCATGGCTTGTCGACCGAAGTGTGCCTGTAAGAGCGCCGCCACCTTGACGTGTGGATCGGTCGTTTTGTTGCTCGAGAGCGTGATCGGGGCGTGATTGAGGATGCGTCGAAGCGTCTCCGCCTCGCCGGGACGCACGGCGAAGGTTTCGAATTCCGTCGCTCCGGCGACGATTTCGAGTAAACCCTTGAGCTTGGTCTTGGCGGTGAGCGACGCGGCGAATAATTCAATCGTCGTGTACGTGATGTAATAGTAGGCGGAGATCATACCGAGATTGAGCGGCGCGCAGTCTATCTCGTCCTCGACGCTGATGCACTTGCTCGCCTCCAAGTCGCCGAGCGTCGTCTCGACGAGTTCGGAGAGCGCGTCAGAGAGATGGCGATGAGACACGCCCGTGAGGTTGTAATAGTTGGGATTTTGCGTGAGGCGTCGGTAGTAGAAGCTCCACGTGATGTAATCCACGGCGTCTTGCTTGGTCTCAATGGTGCGCGTGACGATTTCCGCCACCATCGGGTCGTGCAAAAAGTGATCGAGATGCGACTCGACCGGGAACGGTTCAAAGAGAAACTTTTTATAGTACTCTTTTCTCGGCGCGTGGCACAAGAGCAGGCACACGCCGGCATCATCGATGCCCGGACGCGACGCGCGACCCATCATCTGTAAGAGATCGGTGACGGGGTAATCCGCCGCGCCCGCGCCGCCGGCGTCGTAGTACTGCGTCCCCGCGATGACGACGAGTTTACACGGCGCGGTGAGTCCCCACGCCAGAGGTGCGGTGGCGACGAGAACGGACGCCGCACCGATGGCGAATACTTTTTCAATCACCTTGCGCTCGTCCTCGCGCATCGCCTCGTGTACGAGAGCGACGCCGTGCGCCAACGCGTGTCGAGCGGAGTGGTCAGAGATTTGCGCCAGGTACGGCGCCAAATCGCTCTCCTCGACTTGCACAAACTTGTCCGGTTCTCCCTCCGCCGCGGCAAAGGCGATGATATCGAGCGACGCCAATTTGGCGTGTTTTCGAGTGGGAACGAACACGATGGTGGGCTCCGATCGCCGACAGTGATTGGCGATGGCGCCGTACGTCGGTCGCGCCATGGCTTGCATGCGCGCCTCGAAATTGATGATGTCGACGCCTTGAAAGTGAATCTCCAGCGGTACCGGTCGAACGCCCGGGGCAAAGTTGAACAAACCGTGCGATGATGCACCGATCCATTCCCCCAAATCCCGCGCGTTCGCCAGCGACGTGCACAGACCGAGCACGCGCACGGGCTTGGCGAGTTGACTCGACATGTACCGCGCGCGAGAGACGACGACTTCAATCGTCGGACCCATCGAACCGCCGATTAATTGCAACTCATCCGCGATGAAGAGCGACACCGTCTGGACGTTCTTGCGCTGTTTCCATCGGCGACTGATGACGTCCCACTGTTGCGGCGTGGTGATGATGATTCGACCCTTTTCAATCCTTTTCAAATCCGTCGTCGTCTCGCCCGCGAGCTTGACGACGGAGACGCCCAAGTCGCCGAATCGCGCGTTCCAATCGTCGTACCGTTCATCCGCGAGCGTCGCCGTGGGCGCCATGTACACGCACCGACCCGGATTTTCGGCTGATAACGCGCGCATGATGGCGAATTCTGCGCACACCGTCTTCCCGCTGCCCGTGGGGGCGCCGACGAGCGCGTTGTCGTCGGTGTTGTACAAGCACTGAAACGTTTGCGTCTGAATCGGATTGAAGTGCGTGAAACGACCGGCGTACAGCGCGTCGAAACCGTCCTGCTTGAGCGCGCTCACGGGTAAGGGTTGTAAATCCAACAATTCCGTCGGTGGTGGATTCTTCTCCGGAAGCATCAAGTGTTTAAACGACACGGGAATCACCGTGTCGCTTCCCAACCACGCGTCGCTCACGACGCGAATGAAATATTGCGGCGGAAGCGGATCCGTCAAAGGCACGGTGAACGACACCCCGTGCTCTTCCTCGGCGTTGTGCGCCTTGAGAAGGAAGAATTCGTGGTGAAGAATGTTCTCCCCGTCGTTATCCTCGACGATGATCCAGAAACCTTGCACGAAACCGTGCACCGACGCGTCCCACACGAATTCTGGCGTGATGCTCAAATCCACCTTGAGCACGCTTCGAGTGATCGGTTGAACGTGCGCGGAGAGCTCTAATCTCGGCACTTGATGAATGAATCTGTGTAACGCCTTACTGAACTTGGGCGCGCGCATGAGCTCGCCGATCTCTTGACTGCTCAGGTCAAAGTAACGATCCCAACTCAAATCTTTGCGTTCAATCTTTTGCAAGACGTCGACGGGAATGGCGGAGAATTGTCGCAACGGCGTCTGCGACGCCCACGTTCGTCGCGCGCACATCTTACACAACGCCAACGATTTCTCGGCGAGTTGCGACCATCCCTTCTTGAGCACAATTTCAAATATACAGCGCAAGATGCGTCCCGCGCTTTGCGTGACGTACACCATGTCCGACATCAACGCGAAACCCTCCAGACGCATGTTGCTAATGTACGCCTGGAGAAGAATGTTAATCTTCGCCGTCGGTTCCTCGATCGACTCCTTCACCGGGATGGGCACTCGTTCGGCTAACTTGGACAGCTCCATCTTTTCCTCCTGACGCACGCTAATGTACTTGAACTCTTCGGCTAACGAAAACAATCGACAGAGTTCGATATCGCCCATCGTCGGCTTCAAGTGTTGGTTGAACGCCATGAGCGTACCGTGTGAGACGTAGTACGTCGATGCTATGCGACCTAAATCGGTGCCTTGTAAAGCACCGCTTCTTCTATCGTAACGAATCAATCCACTTTTATCCAACTGCGCCGCCGCGGTATGAATCAAGTCGGCGCGGCGTTGCTCGAGCACCGGATCGTCCTCCACGGCGTCGATGGAGACGCCGTACAGCGTCGGATTGCGCAACATTCGAACAAATAGATACGTGTATCCCAACCAAATCACCGCGTCGCGCACGTTTTGCACCGTACCCAGGATGATCTCCGCGTTCAGAGCGTCGGCGAGTTGCTTGACGAATTGCGATTCAATCGGCAACTGTTGGTTCAACAACGAGAGGTAGTACTGAAGCTCCGAGTGTTGCGTGATGATGATGCCCTCGCCGAAGGTGTCGAACTGCGGACGACCGGCGCGACCCATCATCTGCATGACGTCTTGGAAACTGAGTTCATCCCATCCTCCCTTTTCTGGGTTGTACACCTGCGTGCCCTTGATGATGACGGTGTGCGCCGGAAGGTTGACGCCCCACGCCAACGTCGCCGTGGACACGAGAACTTGCACGTGTCCGTCAGCGAAGAGCTCCTCGACGAGGGTACGGTCGGAACGAGTCATACCGGCGTGGTGAATGGCGAATCCATACGGCAACATGTCTCTGAGCTCGGAGCTCTTCACCGTCTCGGCTTCGGTGAGCAAAATCTCGCGGCTCGCCGAATCGTCGCGCATCAACTTGCCCAGCGTTTCATTCTCCATGGCTAAATCTCGGAGCGCCTTCGCCGTCTTCGCGGTGTCCTTGCGACTGTGTACGAACACGAGCACTTGACTCTTTCCGGCGCTCTCCATCACTTTTTCGTAACAAATTTCATTCATGAGTTGCATGCGTTGCAACGGCTTCTTCACCGTGACGCCGATATACTGTTGTTGCAGCGGACACGGACGGAACGAGTTATCAAACACGTGCAATCCTTTCTCGGGATTCACGCGCATGAACGTCGCGACGTCCTCGTAGTTCGGTAACGTCGCAGACAGACCGACCAAACGCACCATCTCCTGCGTCGATTCAACTTGACGCACGGTTCTCGCGATGAGCGATTCGAGCACCGGACCTCGATCGTCGTGCAACAGGTGCACCTCATCGATGATGATGAGCTTGACGAGCTGCGTGTACACGCGATCACCGGATTTACGCGTGATGATGTCCCACTTTTCCGGCGTGGTGACGATGATTTGCGTCGCCTCAATCTCAGCCTTGCTCAGCGACACGTCCCCGGTTAATTCACGCACATTGATGCCGAACGACTTGAGGCGATTGCTCAAGTTTCCGACAATCTCTGAGACGAGCGCCTTCATCGGCGCGACGTACACGATCTTGAACGCAGATGTATCGATGGTTCCGTCGCGCTGGCGGTGCAGACCGACCTCGTGAAGAATCGTGAGCATGGCGCAGTTGGTTTTACCGGCGCCCGTCGGAGCGCACAAGAGCATATTCTCCGGCGACAACAGGGCGCACTCGTACACGCGACTCTGAATGCGGTTCAGCGTCTTCATGCCCGCGAACGCGGGTTGCGCCCACTCCGGCATCTCCTCGATCGCGCGAAGCTGCTCGTCATCGTTGAACGGTTGAGGCTTCAGCGCGGGAATGTGCACCTCCTCGTACCCTTTCTTCGCGCTTCGGAACGAACCGGACGGAAGCTCACATCGCTTGTTGCTCATGAAGTGCGAACCCTGCGCGAACGCCAAGGCATCGAGTTCGAGCATCTGACGACCGGCGGCGGCCGCGCCGCCATCACGCGCGCGCATCTCGGCCACTTCGCTTCGCAGTTTGCGCGCCTCTTCCCGAATTTTTTGCTCAGTCGCCGTTTGACGGTCGCGAGCCGACGTGTGCGTCGCGCGCATCTGCGCCAAGATCTGCGCCGTCTCCGGATCAGCTTTCATTTGTTCCTCGATGTCCGCCGTCTCGACGTCGCTCGCCGATCGCGCCAACTTGGTGCACCAATACACCGTGAGTCTATTCTTCAGCAAAACTTTGATCAAATCAAACTTGTCGTAGTCGAGCATCCCCACGAGCGCGTTCTCGCACTCGCGATCGTCCTCTGTCGCCAAGACTTGGTAAACCTCCTCAGAGAGCTTCAAACTCTCAGCGGCGTCGGAATCCGTGAACCCGAACGCCTTGGAGATGGTGCGTTGCAACCAGTGCGCGTCGATGTCGGACGGGTTCAAGCCGTGCTCGACGTTGGGTCTGTACTCGTCGTCACCCATCATACCGCCGACCGCGCCCGCGTCTTCGACGTCTTCACCGTCATCATCTTCGTCCACATCGGAGGCGTCCAACACCTCGTCGACTTCGGAATCTTCCTCCTCTTCCTCTTCGAACTCGACGGCGACGCCGATGTCGTCGTCCAACTCCTCGCCCTCGCCGTCGACGCCTTCACCGGTGATTGAAAAGTCAGTGATGAGTTTACCGATGGCGGTGATCTGCGCGAAACGTTCGGGTGTCACCTCACCCATGAGCGCCTCGACGTTCTTCTGTTTCTCGCGCTCCGTCTTCCCCTCTTCCTTGAGCGCCGCCAAAACCTCGTCGGCGGCGCCTCGCATGACGTCTTGCGGCTGATCCCCGAACACGCTCTGCAACACGCTCAACAATCCCTCGTACGCAGCTCTCGTCTCTCTCGTCTTCGGTTTATACAATCCAAAATCCTGTCCTCCCAACACGCTCTCTCCACCGCCCCCTCGTCCGCCGCCTCTCTTGTTCGCCGCGCCGTCCTCCTCGCCCTCTCCCCGCGCCCGCTTCTCCGCCCGTCGCTTCTCCGCGCGCCGTTTCTTCTCCTCGAAATCATCCCCACCGCTCCCACGCGCGCGATCTCCAAACTGACTCGCGTCGATCTTCCCGTGTAACGATTCCGGCGCCCCCGTGGGTTCGCCTCGCGCGCGTCCCCGTCGATCGCTCTCGAGCACGAGCGACGCGTTCTGCGCGCGCGACGCGACGTCACGCCCATCGTCAGTCTCCCCGTCGCGTCTCGCGTCTCCCCTCGGTCATCACTTACGAGAACGCGCGCGACGCCATCTCACACGCGCGTTTCCACGCGCGCCTCGCGTCGACGCCGTCGCCACCGTCCCCGCGCCGTCGATCGCCGCCGGGCGCCCCATTCCTCTCGCCGCGCATTCCCGGCGTCGAGTCGGCGTCGTCATCGCGTCGCCTCGCGCGCCGAGTGCATCGAGCGACGCACCGCTTTGTATTCGTACTGTCTGTACCGCGCCGCGGCCTCGGCGCCGCCGTCGCGCGGTCCGGGCGCCATGACGACGAGCGTCGGCGTGTGGGGACGCGCGGGACAAACCTGCGTCCTCTGATGGACTCTTTGGCGAGTCATGACTCGTCGTTTTCACCCTCGCGCCGACAGGCTCGACCGCGCGCCGTGGGAATGGGAACGGCGCAGTGCGCGACGGCGTCGTCGTCGTCCGACGGCGCCGCGCGGGATCGAGCGCGCGACCGGCGTCGCGCGCGCGTCGCGGGGGAGAGACGGTGTGTCGCGCGCGGTGCGCGCGCGGGGCGTCGACGCGGGCGCCAAGCTCGACATGGGCGCGCTGCGTGAGGACGAGGCGGCGGCGCGTCGCGCGCGCGCGCGCGCGCGCGCGTACGAGGGGGTGGGGACTTTTGAGTCGTTTGAATCGGATCGTCGACCGGGAGGGTTCGAGGCTCGCGTGCGGGCGAGCGCGGCGTACGCGCGCGCGGGGTCGGCGATGCGTACGCTGTGCGACGCCGCGGGGACGTCTCGGTCGGTGACGCGAGTGAAGAATCCGAGCGTGAGGGATTTGGAGGCGTTGCGAGATGAAGCGGCGCGGGCGCGGGCGATGGAGACGTTGCGCGCGGACGTGCGGCGAGGGTGGGCGAAGGAGAGCGCGTGTCGAGGCGCGTTGGCGACCAAGGCGGAGCGGTACGAAGACGCCGAGCGGTGTTTCGCGCAGGCGATCGAGCTCGATCCGACGAGCGTGCGCGCGTACGTCGCCAGAGGGGCGTGTCGAGCGAATCAGCGGAGGTACGCGGAGGCGATGGCGGATTTCGATAAGGCGTTGAGCGTGGACGCCGACGACGCGATGGCGAAATCGTACAGAGCCGCGGTGGAGGATAAGATGCGTCGCGTCGGACGCGCGCGCGGGGCGAGCGGTGCGCGCGCGGTAGATGGCACCGTGCCGTCGAAGGAGGAGGACGTCGAGCGTCTTCGCGCGCGCGTGTTGAATCCGGCGCGGGGTCTCGACGCGCTCGCGCGGAGAGGCGCCGAGACGAAGACGTACGAGTTGGAACTCGACGACGACGATGACGACGCGGACGCCGAGCGCAGGGATAGGAAGCGCAAGAAGGAGAAGAATCGTAAAAAGGATAGGCGCGATCGCAAGGAGCGCAAGGATAGGAAACGGTCCCGTCGGGAGCGTTCGTCTCGCAGGAACGATTCGAACTCGTCTTCCAGTTAGTGAATAGAGATAATAGATCCTCCGCGAGCTAGCGCGGTGGTAGATGTGTTATAATGCATGCGTTGATTAGATAGCACACCCCTAAACTTGCGTCGCCCTCGCGCGCCCTCGCGCGACGTCACTTGACGATTTCGTAGAGGAAACAGTCCAGTTTCCATTTGCTCTGCGGCTGAGCGACGGCGGCGTATCCGCCGTCGAACGGTCGAAACACCCACTCCTCGGGAAACTGTTTGCTCATGATGATGACACGCGCGCCAGGTTTCATCTCTTGCGCCAACTTCATACCCGTCGCATCGAGTAAACCCGGCGTGAAACACGTGGCGTGTATGTACACGACGTCCGCGGTGGACACGTCGAACGTCAATAAATTCCCTTCCTCGAGCGTCACCTCGCACCGACGCGCCGTCGCCAGATCTTTGTCGTCGCCGCCGTCGTCGTCTCCACTACCACTACCACCCACCTCTTCCTCTAACGCGCGCTCGTACGCTCGCAAGCCCTCCGTCGCCTCTACGTGCAGTTCCCGTAACAACTCCACCCCTCTCGCCCTCGAAAACCTCCCGCTCAGCGCCGCGGCGACCACCATCTTCCCCAACCCCGAGCCGAGATCGACGAACTCACCGCTTTCACCGTTCGGCGCGCACCGACGCAACAACGCGCGCGCGGCGTCAAACTCGAGCTCGCCGTAAAACCACTCGTCGCCGTTCGCGAGCGCGCGCGACTCCGCCGACTCCGCCACCGCCAACCCGTGATCGCGATCGCGTCCCTCGAACGCGCGCTCGAACACCCGTCTCGTCGCGCATCTCTCGTCCGTCGCGTCCTCCGCCGACGCGCGCGCGCGAAGGTGGCGCGCGTCGTCTCGGTCTCGGTCTCGGTCTGGGCGCGCGAATCGACGCGCCGCCGCCGATCGCGTCGGGGTCCGCCTCGCGCTCGCGGTCGACGACGTCATCGACCGCGCCGTCATCGCCGTCGTCATCGCCGAGTCGTCGCCGTCGTCGAGGCCACGGCGCGCGCGTGAATGACGCCATTCGCCGACGCGCAGCCGAATCGAATGCCTCGCGACCGCCCGTCGCGCTCGCCGCGGCGCGCGCCGACCACCTCGCGCGGTCGCGCGTCCGCCTCGCGCTCGCGCTCGCGCTCGCCCGCGCGCGGTCGCGCGTCCGCGCGCGGCGACGACGGCGACGACATCGCGCGCGCGGCCGCCGGCCGCCGGTCGACGCGCTCGCGATCGCGGTCGCGGTCTCGCGGCGTCGAGGACGGCGAGATACCCGACGCGCGCGCGGACGAAAAGACGGCCGATGTCGCCCCTTCGCGCGCGAAAGTCTCGACCGACGCCCTCGCGCGTCCGCCGTCGACGAATCGAGCGACCAAGACGGGTGGAACCTACGTCCCGCCGTTTAAGCTCGCGCAGATGATGAGAGAGACGACGGATAAGACGAGCGCCGAGTACCAGCGCATGTCCTGGGACGCGCTGAAGAAGTCTATCAATGGGTTGGTGAACAAGGTGAACGCGTCGAACGTGCAACACGTCGTGCCGGAAATGTTTCGAGAGAATTTGATTCGGGGACGCGGGTTGTTCGCGAGGAGCGTGATGAAGTCGCAGATGGCGTCCCCGCAGTTTAGCGGCGTGTTCGCGGCGCTGGTGGCGGTCGTGAACACGAAATTTCCGGAGATTGGTGAGTTGGTCATCAAACGGTGCGTGTTGCAGTTTCGAAGGGCGTACAAGAGGAACGATAAACCGGTGTGCGTGGCGGCGACGAGGTTTTTGGCGGCTTTGATTAATCAACAGGTACGAGGGCAAAATCGATGCTGAGATGCGCGAACGAACGATGCGACGCGACGGCGAGACAAAGGATGAATTATGATTACGCAACACTCACTGATTCCCGTGAGGATTACAATCATAACGAGCTTTTTAACACTGATGTCACGCCGCGTCGGGCGCGCGGAGAGATTAGGAGCGAACGTCGCGACTCGACGACTGACGGTGCGCGTACATTCTTTTCGTCTCGCAGCTCGTGCACGAATTATTGGCTCTAGAATTGTTGACGGTGTTGTTGGGAACACCCACGGGAGATAGCGTAGAAGTGGCGATTGAATTCGTCAAAGAGTGCGGGTTCACGCTGCAAGAGCTCACGCCGCAGGGATTACACGGAATATTCGAGCGCTTCAGAGGCATCTTACACGAGGGTGAGATCGACAAGCGCGTGCAATTCATGATAGAAGGGTTGTTTGCGTTTAGAAAGAGTGGATTCGAGGGTAAGAAGGGCGTGCCCCCGGAGCTCGACTTGGTCGAGGAGGACGACCAAATCGTACACGAAATTGGTTTAGACGACGAGATGCAAGCACAGCCTGGATTAGACGTCTTCAAAGAGGATCCGGACTTTGAGGAGAACGAGCGAAAATACGCGGACATTCGGCGTGAAATTCTCGGAGACGATTCGAGCGACAGCGACAGCGATAGCGATGGAAGCTCGTCGTCGAGTTCGAGTTCGTCTTCGAGTTCGGAGGACGCCGCGGCGACGGCGGCGCAAGGCGATCCCGGCAAGGTCGACATCACGGATCTCACCGAGACCAACCTCGTGAATCTTCGACGCACCATCTACCTCACCATCATGTCCTCGCTGGATTTTGAAGAGGCTGGTCACAAACTGATGAAGATGAACATTCCTCCGGGCGCCGAGGTTGAGTTGTGCACGATGCTCGTCGAGTGTTGCTCGCAAGAGCGCACTTTCCTCCGTTACTACGGTTTGCTCGCCGGCAGATTCTGTTTTATCAACAAAATCTACGCGCAGTTGTTCGACGAGGTCTTCATGAAGCAGTACAGCACCATTCACCGTTTGGAGACGAACAAACTTCGCAATGTGGCCAAGTTTTTCGCTCACCTGCTCGCCACCGACGCCATGTCGTGGACGTGTTTGGCGTACATTTCGCTCACCGAAGAGGCGACGACGTCGAGTTCGAGAATCTTCATCAAGATTCTCTTCCAAGAGCTCGCCGAGGCGCTCGGCTTGAAGCAGCTGAACGCGAAAATGCAAGATCCAGAGATGCGAGAGTACTTTCAAGGCGTCATGCCGAAGGACGAGCCTCGCAACACGAGATTTAGCATCAACTTTTTCACGTCCATCTCTCTTGGTGCGCTCACCGAGGACATGCGAGAGTGGTTGAAAACAGCGCCGAAGACGGTGCCCAAACGATCGCGATCGTCGAGCTCTTCGTCGAGCTCTTCGTCATCGTCGTCGTCGAGTTCGTCGAGTGGAAGTGGAAGTTCGTCCTCGTCGTCGAGCTCATCGAGTTCGTACTCCTCGTCCTCGTCCTCGTATAGCTCCTCATCATCCTCATCATCGCGCTCTCGTTCGAGAGACAGGCGCCGTAAACGTTCCAGACGACGTTGATGTAGTTGAAAAAACGTCCCTTTGCGTGTTCAACGAGGTTGAACTCGCGCCAGCCAACCACCACACGAAACCGCGTCATTCGTCGCCGCGCGCGATGAACTTCGCGCTCGGCGACGCGCGACAACAGCGCGCGAAACGAACGACGAATCGACTCGCCGCGCACCGCGAACACGAGGCGCTCAAGGCGGCGAGGGACGCCGCCGAGGTTGAATCCGTCCTGAACACATTTCAGCGAGATTTTGGCGATGGCGACGACGACGACGACGAGGACGCGCGCGAGCGACGTCACGTGACGTTCGTGCGCGGTGGCGACGGCGGTGCGTCGTCTCGAGCGGTCGATGGATCGAGCGGGACGACGCGGGCGCGCGATGGGTCGGCGCGGGACGCGGGCGCGGAGCGAAAGCGAAAAGCGTTCGGCGGCGACGCCGACGTCCACGCGACGGACGTGCGAGCGGGAGGCGATGGGAAGAAGAAGGTGCGAGCGATCGACGCGATGTTGCAAGAGTTCGCGGCGAGGGCGCCGGAGGCGCGTCTGAGGACAGTGAGCGGTGCGGCGGCGGCGACGAGCGAGTCGGCCGCGCGGCGAGCGTCGACGAGCGGACGTCGAAGCACGAACGTGAGAATCTCCAATCTTCCGAGCGATGTCGGGGAATTGGAGTTGGCGAAATTGTTTGAGATGTACGGGCCCATCGCGAGCGTGAAAGTTTGGCGACCGCGCGACGGGGCGCACGAGACGTCGACGGGTGGGTACGTGTGCTTCATGTCGAGGACGAGCGCCGAGCGAGCGATGATGCAGCTTCACGACACGATGTGTTTCGGTAACGTGGTGACGGTGGAGATTTCGAAGCCATTGCGCGTGCCACAACACGCGCTGTGGCCTCGCGTCAGCGATGCGAGCGACGCGGCGGAACTTTTAGCTTGTTCGAACGCCGACGCCGTGCACGAAGATGAGCCCGTCGCGCCGGCTGCGACGGATGAGACATCAATCGAACCCGACGTCGTCGTGTGCGTGCCCGACGACGAAGAAGTGCGACGCCGCATCGACATCACCGCAGCGTACGTCGCCGAGGACGGTGAACCGTTCGAACGCGAACTCAAGCGTCGCGAATCATCCAACGAAGAGTTTCGGTTTTTGTTCGACGCCGCGTCGAAAGAGGGCACGTATTACACTTGGAGAGTTTTTTCCTTCGCTCAGGGCGACGGCGTGTCGTCTTGGCGCGTCGAACCGTTCGTCATGGTGTACGACGGACCGAGATGGATTCCTCCGCCGTTACCGGAGACGCGTGCTCGCGACGACGTCGCCGTCGCGGCGCAGTCGTCCAAACGCGCCGTCAAGCTCTCGGCGGCGGACAGAGATGCGCTGGTGGAGATATTGCGCCACGCCACAGTCACGCGCGACGACGTGCGGGACGCCATGGAATTCGCCATCGAGCGCGCCGAGTGCGCTGCCGACGTCGTCGACGTCGTTACCGCGTCCCTGCTCAACCTCGACACGCCCAAGGCTGCCAAATTAGCCCGCCTCTACGTCGTCTCCGATTTACTTCACAACTGCTCCGCCCCCGTGCGCGGCGTGCAGGCGTATCGAGGCCAATTCATACGCACGCTTCCACAGATCTTCGAGCACCTCGAGCGGTACGTCGCCGCCATGACGTCGGCGTCGTCTCGAGACGCGTTCGCGCGAGACGTCCTCGCCGTGCTCGCCGCGTGGGACGATTGGTGTCTCTTCGCCGACGATTTCGCTCGAGATTTAAAACGTTCCTTCCTCGGCGGCGCCACCGCCGCGTAGACCCTCGCCTAGTAGCTCGTAATAGCATCCAGACGCGCGCCGCGCGGTTCGCGCCTCGGCGTCCCGACGTCGTTATCCACTGCCGCCCTCACACCGAGCCTCCCGATGCTCACCCACGCCGCCGCTCGCGCGCCCTCGCGCGCGCCCGCGCGTCACGCGACGCGTTCCCACCGTCACCCCAGACGCGTCCACCGCCTCGCACAGCTCGTGGACGAGTCCGCGCAGTCGACCGAGTACTCCATCAAGCTCACCGCCGAGGAGGCTCGCAAGTGTCTCAAGTTTGACGCGCTCGTCGTCGCGGACAACGAGCGCGCCATCTTCGTCTCCGGCGTCGCGCGCGAGTCTGACTGCGAACGATGCGGCGTCGTCCCGGGCCAGCGTCTGCGCGCGCTGACGAACCCGGTGGACAAGAGTAAACTCTGGGTGGTTGGGGACGCGGAGCGGCTCGCCTTCGTCAAGGATGCGATTCGGTCGACGAGGGCGGAGGAGATGGTGCTCGTGCTCGAAAAGGAGGTGAGCGTGACGTCAGAGATGGTCAAAGCGGCGATGACGGAGGAAGAGCGGGAGGAGGAGGCGCTGGCGGCGGCGAGGGCCAAGGCGCGTAACGAAACGCCGGCGGGTCGCCGCGCGGACAACGGGAGAAAGATCGAGGACAGACCCGACCTTTACTCGGACAAGTGGCAAGGGGACGAGTACGTGGGCGATGGGTTTTGGAACGAGTTGACGGTGGGGATCGCGATCGCGGTGGCGGTACCGCTCGTCATCGTGGTCTTGGCGGCGACTACGAGGGGGACGCTTTGGGACACGGCGGGCTACTTTTAAGCGAGAGAGGCGGCGCCGTACGTCTTTGGTTTGTATTTAATTGAAGAAGAAACAATCGTTCGTGACTTCGACGTGTCTATCGCTGCGGCGCCGCGGCGCCGTATTTCGCGGACGGAATCGTGCCTCGCTCCTCGAACGCCTTCATGTCGTCCGGGGGCAGACCCGTGCCCGTGACTTCGTTGCCGACGGAGACCCAGTAATCGCGCAAGTTGTTTTTACGCGCGAAAATCTCCAAGTATCGTCCGTTCGGCACGAGTTCCTCGATGAGTTCGTAAATCTCGGTCGGCTTTTGCGATTGCCCGCGACGCGGGGCGAAGATAATGTCGCTTCCGATCGCTTTATCCTTCATCCCCGGCGGCGTGTCGCCGCGTCTCGCCACGAGACACACCTCCTTGGCGTGTTGCAGATAAAATCCGTGCGACTTGGCTAATCGTCGAGAGTTGGTCACCTTGACCCACACGATCTCATCGACGAGTTCGTACCCCCACTTCTTAAACTGATTCAAACACCACTGATACTTGGCGTTGATGACCCACACGAAGAGTAAACCGTTCTTTTGCAGCTGCGGCAACGGCAAATCCGCGATGTGCTGATCCGTCAACTGCGAGTACCCCAAACTCACCCCACGCGTCGGATTCGCCGTCGCCAACTGCCAAGGCGGGTCCATCATGATGACATCAAACTGTTCGTGCTCGTACATCGGTTTCCAATCGTACGTCGTGACGTTGGCGTGCACCGGAATGCACTGCGGCGGCACCATCCACTCTCTCGGATCGATGTCGTCGATGTTACCCAACTCTTCGTCATCCTCCGTGTTCGTCTCACCGTTCGTCCCGCTCGCCGCTCGCACGTCTTCGTACTCAAACGCATCGGTACCACCGACGACGGCACCTCTGGAGACGATCTCCGCGCGCAACGCCTCGGCGCTCGCGCGAAACTTTGCGATCTCGGCATCCAGCGCCTTGTCATCCAATTCCTCCCACGTCTCCGGTTTCACCTTCACGAGCGCGTCCAGCGCGGCGTCATCGATGAGTGTCACCCCTCCACTCTTCGTCGGCGTCGTCGACGCCGCGCCGACCGACGAGCGTCGTCCCGCGGGGGCGTTTTTCTTTGCGATCGCCATGGCGTCCGCGAGCGCGCGCGCAAAGTGACGAAACGACGACGAACAGCACGCGCACGGACGTCGCTCGCGCGCGGTCGGCGCCGTCTTCGGCGTCGCGTCGAGTAGCGTCGCGTCGAGTCGCGTCTCCGTCGTCTCGCGCGTCGAGGCGCACAGTGCGGCGATCGAGACGATGAGATCTTTGACAGCTCGTTTTCAAATTTCAAATTCCGCGCGCGCGACGAAGAGACTCTCGGCGCGTCACTCGACGTGTTCTCCGCCGCCCCGGCCCTCCGAGAACTCGCGCGAGGAGGCGGATGCGAGTTTTTCGATGTTTTTACTGACGTGCGTCACGCCTCCGACGATGCCGCGATCTTTGACGGCGTTGGTGAAGTCTTTAAAGTCGTCGGCGATGGAGCGCTCGAGTTGTTTCGCGCGCGCGAAGAAGGAGGCGCCGCCGCCCGAGGAGGAGGCGGATTGGCGAGGCGGTTCCGTGCGCGGTGGGAGCGCGAAACCGGTGCCGAAACCGAGGATGGAGGACGTGGGAGAGGACGGTAAGGAGGCGCTGGCGCTCGGTGAACGCTCGTCTCGCGCGGCGGGCGGGCTGGACTCGGGCGATTCCATGATTTGGGATCGCGGCGCGTCGAAGGAGACTCTTCTTTCGAGTCCTTCCATGCGTTGCGTCGACACCGGTGGTGGTGGCGGCGTGGGTAACATGTCTTCCATGTCTCGAGCGAACGTCGGCGTGTCGGCGCGTTCGGGTGACGTCGGAAGCGATACGGTGGGTTCGTCGGCGTCCTCCGCCGGCGTCGATCCGATCGGTACGAGCGCCTCGGCGAGCGTCAACTCGGTCACGCTCTCGAAGGGTCGAAGCTCTTTCCACGGTTCGGCGACACAGTTCGGTAAGAGTAACTGAGAGTTCATCTCGTCGACGAAGAGCTTGCGCAAGAATTGCGAAACACGCGCGGCGATGCCCTCGTGGGAGATGGCGGCGTCGCCCAGTTCCGGAATGATTTCGAGCTCGACGTCCGGTTTATCAATCAAACCCCACCACAGACGATCACCGGGCGGCGGAGGAATCCACAGCCGTATCACGCCTCGGCACTTGCGAAGCGTCAGCGTGAATCGAAGAGGCGTCGCGCTGACGACGTCCGACAGAGAAGCGACGACTTTCGCCGCCTCTCTCGCCGCTACTTTTTTTAAACTCGACAGGTGGCGCACGAGCTCGTCGGCGGATGCGCGCTCACCCGCCTCGCTCGCCTTGTTCGCCTCGACTTCGATGTCTTGCGCGTACTTGGAGAGATCCACTCGCGTTTGCACCGTCATCGTCGCCCGACCGACGTACTCGACGTCGAGTTCGAGCGCGTGCGAGTATCCGCGACCGGGCATCGCAGCGCCGTCCCATGGAGCGCTCGACGACGTCAAGTTTGGCACGCGCGCGCTGATGACGTGCGGCACGGTGGAACCGAAATCGATGTGCGTGATATCAAACACGCCAACGAACTTGGGCGTCCCGGGAGCGTTGTTGAGCTTGTTGACGAGCTTTTCCGTCTGTTCTCGTTGCCAACGTTCATCTCGAAACATGTCAAACAAGAGTCTCGAACCGAGCGCGTTTATCGTCGCGCCCGCCATCCCAGCGTGCGAACCGCCCGCGCTCGCGTCTCGACGCATGGATTCGTCTCTGTACGCCTTGGTCGCCTGCGTGAACGCCGCAAAATCTTCCGAATCCAATCGCATGCCGTCGAGCGCCCTCGCCGCGTATTCGCTCTCGCCCGCGCGCGCCTCCGCGTTCAATCTCTCCACGCACGTCATCATCGCCACGAACCACGCCTCTTTCGCGGGCGACGACAGCGCGAACAACCACACCACGCTCGAACCACCGTACACCTCGCGCGACGGATGACGCACGACCACGGGCGTCGATCGATGCCACCGCAGTTCCGTCGGCTGTTCCAATCCCGGATACTTGGTGAGCGCCACCTCGCACCCGCGCAGATCCACGACGTCCACCACCTCCCCACCTCGCTCGACGGACAGTCGCAACTCCCCGTTCGGCATCAGACGTCCGAATCGCTTCACCCCGCTCGTCATCGCGCTCTTCACCTTGACGTCCGGCTCGCCGACGACCAACCACCCGGAATACGGCGTCGGCGACGCCTTCGCGTCTCGACCCGTCGTCGTCGCCGTCTCGCTCGCCGCCTCCCGCGCCGCCTCGCGCGCGTCAAACTCTTCCCTCGCGTCCGCATCCGCCGTCTCGCGCCGTTCGCTCGCGCTCGCGTTCGCTCGAACCGCGCGCACGACCAATCCGAATTGCAACGCCATCGTCGCCGCCGCGCCCGCCACCGCCCCCGCGACGAAAGACGACGACGACGACGACGACGACGACGACGCGGATTGAAACAGCGGGTTCAGCGTCACCGCCGCGAGCGCGCACAGGGCGTACCCGCGCGGCGTCGAGGGCGCGTATCTCTGCACGAAGGCATCCCACTCGGACGCATTCCCTTCGTCGTCGTCGCGCGCGCGCGCGATCGGCGAGGTCGACGCGTCGACGGCGGGAGCGTTCGCGTCCGCGTCGTCGGCGGCGTCGCGGGCGTCGCGCGCCGGCGTCGGCGACGCGGACATGACGCGCGCGAAGGAATGACGAACCGGTCGTTGGCGCGGCATCTCCGAACACGTCGACGCGCGAACGTCCGTCGTCGCGAGGACGCGCCCGCGCGCGAGGAACGCGAACGCGTCGCGTGTTGTTTAGGGGAGGCGAACGCGACGCGTCGCGCGCGAGAGGCGACGATGCCGACCGTGAAGGATGACGACTCGTCGTCATCCATCGTGGCGCGCGTGTTTCGCTCGCCGCACACCATCACCATGCTCGCGTGCGGTGGCGCCGCGCTCGGGGTGGCGACGCAGGCGTTCTCCACCGCCGGAAGCGCCGACGCGGGGACGACGGCGGACGGGTTGCGTCGAGGCGTGTACGGCGCGGTGGGGTCGTACGCGGCGTACAGCGCGTTACAAGGACCGGCGACGCACATGGTGCGTCCACACGCGGCGGTGTGGAAGGTGGCGCACGGTTTATTCACCGTCTACCTCTTGGCGCTCGTGGTGTTGCTGTTTCAGACGCCCGATGACGCGCAAAAGCTCTTGCGCTTTTTTTGGAACGACTTGGGCGTGCCGCTTCCCGCCAAATCCTACGGCGGCGATTGTCGGATATACGTTCCGGGACATCGAAGCGGGATGTTCGGCGTCGTGTACGAGACGTGTTTCGACGAGTTCACCCTCGCGCACGTGCTCGGATGGTTCGGGAAGGCGGTGGCGATTCGACATTGGGGACTCTTGTGGGCGTATTCGATCGCGTTCGAGCTGTGCGAGCTGACGTTTGAGCATTGGCAGCCGAACTTTAACGAGTGTTGGTGGGACATGTGGGTGTGGGACGTGATGATTTGTAATTTGCTCGGAATTTACGCGGGTATGTGGGTGGTAAAATTTATGCGAGGGCGAATGTACGATTGGAGCGGCAAGTTGAAATCGTCGCCGACGGCGAAGACGCGTCGAGCGCCGCGAAACGAACACAGATCGCCGGTGAAGGGGGCGTTAAAGCAGATGATGGTGGTGTTAACGCCGGATAGCGTGGAAACGTACACATGGCAACCGACAGAATCGCCCGGAAGATTTTTAAAATGCGTCTTCTTGGTGGTGTGCGGGTTGATTTTCGACCTCAACGCCTTCTTTTTAAAGTACGTCTTGCACGTGCCGCCGTCGCACAAATTCAATCTGTATCGCTTATTCTTATGGTTCGCGATGTCAAACATCGCTATTCGAGAGTATTACGTGTTCATCGAGTCACCGGATCTGAGCGCGGCCAAGCTCGGCTCGAACGCCTGGCTCGCGCTCGCGGTGCTCATAGTGGAAATTCTCGTCGTCGTGAAAAATGGCAAGGGTCGATTCACCGCGCCGTGGCCGCGTCACGTCGTCGTGGCGTGGACAATCGCGTTCACGGTCGTGATCACGTATCTCATCACGTGGCATCGCAAGATCACCTCGGCGTCGCGACGCGACGAGGCGGCGTCTCGCGCGCCGGCGAAGAAGACGTCTTCGAGACGCGCGGCCAGACGCGCGCCGACGAAAAAGGGGCTCGGGAGGTAATAGGACGAACGCACCGTCAATGAACGACGCTAAAAACTCTAATGATCTACCTACGACTAGCACTCTACGCGCTACTTCCAACTCGTGTACGTCTCCTCCATCTCTTTTTCGATGACGCGCGCGACGTCTTCGGTGCCGCGCGACTCCAACGCCGACACCGCGAGCACGCGCGTCGGCGCGACTCGTGTACGAAGCGTCTCGAGCGCGCGCGCCGCGTTCGGCGCGTCCATCTTCGTCCCGATGACCACACTCGTACGTTTAGATAATCCAGGGAGATACGCCTCCAACTCGCGCTCGAGTATCTCGAGCGCGCGCCACGGAGAGACGCCGTCGGCGCTCGATAAATCCACCACGTACAGTAACGTCTCGCACCGTTCGATGTGACGTAAAAAATTATGACCCAACCCTCGATTATCGTGCGCGCCCTCGATGAGACCCGGAATGTCGGCGACGGTGATTTTGTGTCCCATGGACGTCTCCAGAGCGCCGAGTTGCGGCTGCGTCGTGGTGAACGCGTACGCGCCGACGCGAGGCGTCGCGTTGGACAACGCGCGCAAGAGCGTGCTCTTCCCAGCGTTCGGTAATCCCACCAAACCCACGTCCGCGACCGTCTTGAGCTCGAAGACGTATTTAAACTCTTGTCCCTTGGCGCCGGGCTCGCGCGTGCCCGCCTCTCGTCCCGTCGGCATGCGTTTATTCCCTTTCCCGCCACGTCCGCCGCGCGCCAAGACGCACGTATCGCCCTCGCGCGTCAAATCCGCGACGACGACCCATTTCCCGCGACTCAATCCGCGAGGTCGCGTCCACCCGTCGGACGATGGTTTGCTTTCGCGCGCATCCTCCACCCCGTCTTCGTCGTCGTCGTCGTCGTCGTTCGACACGGGCTCGTCCGAGCCCCAGCTCGAAAAATCAACCGCCGCGTCCTCCTCATCCTCATCCTCTTCTTCAATCTCTCGCCACACGATCGTCCCGAGAGGCACGCTCGCGATCGCGTCCACCCCACGTCTCCCTATCCTTCCCTGCGCCCCACCCGCGCCACCGTTCGTCGCGCGCAACACATTCTTCACGTCACCCAACCCCTTCGTCGTCGCGCGCGCCGTCGCCGCCGCGTCGCCGCCTCGACCGCCGTCGCCGCCGTCCGCCCCTCGCCGCCGTCTCGACCCACCGTCTTTGGCGAAGGCGACGCACCCGGCGCCGCCGTCACCGGCGACGGCGCGAACGCGTCTGCGGTCGACGTACGCCTTATCACCGCGCTCGACGACGGGCGTGGATGGGAAATCATCGACGGTGAGACCGAGCGCGCGCATGAATGCGTCGGCGCGACGCGCGTTTTCGTCGTCTTTGGGCGATGCCTCGGACGCGAACGCGCGGGAGGTGACGCGAGACGCATCGTGTCGCGTCGTCGCCGCCGCGCGCGCGGTGCGGGCGAGGAGAAGACGCGCCGCGCGACGCATTCGTGTCGACTCGGTGTGGGGACGCGGCGGCGGCGGGACGCTTTTTGTATTACAGATGCTTTTCGATTACAAAAGGGCGCGACGTCATCGACGGTCGGTCGAGTCGGTCGAACGCGTGGACGGTAGCGAACCCTGGCGACGGAGACTTCGTTTGCGTTCGAGTTTCACGCCCGCGGAGAATTCTCGATGCGCGCGTCCGATGGCGTTCACGGCGTTGTTAAACGCGGTGGTGAGCGCGATGAAATTGCGACGGTCTCGAACTTCGGCGCCGCTCACGGGGGACGCGGTGGTTGCTATGCGCATGATGCTGTGCGTGCGGTCCATGCGGTAGCCGAGGTAACCGAAGGAGACGAGACGCCAGAATCGACGCGCGCGGTGGCCCATTTGATGAAACATAACCGTCATGGCGACGAATCTTTGTAGAGACGCGACGCGAGTCTCGTAGAGTTTCATGCTAAAATCTTGGGACTCGACGAGTGTGAACGCTTTGATCTTTTTCGGTGCGCTTCGTCGAATCGCTTGGCCAAAGTATTCCTCTCGCGAAGGTTCTACCATGAGTAAACCTTCCTCGTTTCGAGAATCCGCCTCGAGAATGTTGAGCATGTCCATCTCCGGTAAGTTCATCACCGTACAGAATTCGTCGAAATCGAGCTCACCGCTTCGATCGGTGTCGGCGTCTCTGAAGAGTTTGGCAATTTGGGAATCGGTGAGCGAGGCGTCGACTTTTTTGTACGCTCGCGTGAATTCGGCGAGACAGAGCGCGCCGTCGCCGTTGACGTCGATTTCATCAAAGACGGATCGAAGGTTGCTCTGCGCCTTTTGGGCGGTCATCTGGGCGCTCGTGAGCAATTGGACCGCATTTCGGTGAGAGAGTTGGTGCACGGATAACTCGGCGTGTTCCTCGTGAAAGGCGTTGAAGACGCCGAGCAACGCGCCGGGCGATTTGCGCTCCAAACTCTTTTCGCCGAAGCGTTCAACGACAATCTTTTCACACAAGTATAGCGGACGATGACGCTTCAGGAAGATTGCGTTCTTGGACAGCGGGAGCTTATACGGCGAGTGCCCGATGGTGATGGACTCGCACGTGCCGCCGATGCTCTGAATGCTGCTCGCTTGATTGAGTGAGAGCGACGTCGTCGCCTCCGCCGATGTCAACGCGGAGAGCCTTCCGTCCGGTCTCCCAACCACCAAGAGCGATCCTCGAACGACTCGGTGCGTGTGTCGATGCACGAGATGGTCGTTCGGATTCCCGCTCAGAACGTTCAAACCGGCGGCGGAGTACGAACACGCGAAAATCTTCGACAAGAAGGCTTCCGCCGCTTGCGCCACCCATGGAATGTCGCCGACGACGACCGTGCGTCCCGTCATGCGGTGCAATAAGTTTCTATTTTGAACCAAACGTATCAAAGTGATGCATATCTGCGGAAGAAACACGTATATGAGCGAGTCAAAGAATCGCGTCACGTAGAACGCCCACGTGGCGACGAGGCCGCACGCCGTCGCGACGCCAGTCACGAGAGGATACCCCGCGGTGACGGTGCCGACAATGTACACGAACGACATGATCCAACCTTTCACGCCCTCGAGGATGTGATCCGCCCACTCGTCGCCTTGACGACGAAGCGATGTTTCCGTTTCAGACGCGAAGAGTTCGCCGGCCGCGCGCCGTCCGACTATTTCTTCGAGCGCTCGAATGTTCATTTGGTTGCATTTTTCGAGTTCACTGAGATCGTGTCTCGTGACCACGGCGCCCGTGTACTTTCGGTACTGGGCGTTACCCAAAATAACGAGCGACATGTGCATGAAAATCTGTGTGAGCAGTTGATGCGTCGCGGCGACGCTCACCGAACACGGCTCGGCGGGTCTGACGCCGACGTCTGTGCTAAAAATCCGGCTCGCGAACGTATCGTTCGATTTGATCGCTCGAAGTTGTTTGCCTATTTGCGTGTCCCACTCGCTCGCGACGACAAAGATGGCGTTCGTCGCACTCACGATGAGATTGGACGATGCGAGCGGCGCGAATGTGCCACCGGAGTGACTCACGACGATGACGATGGAATCCGTAAAGTCATCATTCTTCTTTGATTCGGGAAAACCAACCGCGGGAACGGGTAAATCCTGCCCAAACAAACCTAAAATTTTGTTCGAACTCACGCTCTTCACGGCGAGTTTCGGAAAGGCGGTTTGTAGATCGGCTGCAAACTGTTCCGCGAGCCAGAGGGATACTTCGCAACCGGTGACGACGACGTCGAATGACCGCGGCGATTTCGTCGTTCCGTCGACGCGGCGGTCCAGACGACGCTTCAAACATCGAGCCAAGTTCCACGCGGTGAGGCGATTCAAACTGATCGATCCCTGCGGGTTGTTGTGCCAGTCCTCTTGTAAATTGTGTAAAATTTTTGGAATGTCGTGAATGTCTTGCTGTACCAAGTCGTCACTATCCGGCAATAGCGGCTTCATGAGTTCGTTCCCTTCGAGTCGAGTCATGCGATGAAACAAACGTTTATCGATGCTCACCGTCTTGAAACCTCGCTTTGAAGTCGACTTGTCGCGACTCATTTTGCTATCACTGGTAGGCGCGCCCTCCGACGCGAGAACCGCCGTGACGTGCCCGCCCATCAGCGGAAACTGCTCCAAATGACAGTTTGGAAGCGAAATCGCCGGCGTTTTATCCGAACCCCAGTCTAAAAGACATATTTCCCCGTTCAAGTCATCCAAGTCGAGTCGTATCGCGGCGTTATCGTCGCCGTACTCACCTCCGTGTACGCTCGCCAATATGTCGCCGCCGGGCGTGGGAATCGACAGGCCCGCCTTCACCGCCGCTTGTTCCGAACCGTAACAAATCAAACCCTTCTTCGGATAAAACGCGATGCTCATCGTTTGTCCGCGCGCAGCCAGGCACAGCTGACGATGCGAGTCCAGCGAGTTCGTGATCATCAATCCGAAAGATCCCTTGGCGTTGGTCAAGAATTGTTTCGTCGTGAAGAGACTGTCGTTATCGAAGAAAGCGTCCAACGTGGCTCGAACGAATACTCGCACGCTCGCGCCCATTTCTTCATCGATGTAGTACTTGAGCGCGCTCAGCGCGTCCGCGCCTTCGCGTTCAAATCTCTGCGTGATTTTATCCGTCAAGAGATCTCGCGCGCTGCGACTGAATCCAATCTCGCTAACGGTGGATTTACCCTCGGCGAGCGCCTCGTCCAACTCCCTCTCAAAAAATGTCCCTATGTGTTCGAACGCACGCAAAGACGGCACAGGCGCGTCGGCTGACGCGTCGCTCGTTTTTAACCCAAAACACACCGCGTACCTCGCGGCGAGCGCGAAGCATCCCTGCGCACGAAGCACGTCGACGACACCGGCGATGGCGGCTGAATCCACCGAGCTCGGCGCGTCGAACCCGGTCGCGAGTTTCAACCACGTTTGCATCTCCCCCAACTCGTACCAATGATTGTTGATTTGGTAAAAGTCAAAATCACCATTGTGCGTGATGAAATTCTCGACGCTCACCGACGTCGATCCGGGCGTCTTTTGCTTTTGACCGTACACGAGGCACCGTTGCGGCGGCGACCACTGATGCGGATGCGTGCCGTCGAACGTCGCCTTGGACGTCGTCGCGAAACGAGTGTGTCCGGCGAACACGCGCGTGACGGACTGGCGCGCCATCTTATTCCCACCGCTATCCCGCTCCGCCTTGGCGCGCACGAGTTTACTCAAATCGGTTCGTTTCATGTTGACGACGCGACTGCGCGTCCCCGTCAGCGCCGTCGCGCGTCCATCCATTCCATCTCCGCGTCCAGTCTTGCCCTCGTCAAACGTCACTACGCCACCACTCTGCGCTCCGCGCATCATCGTCACGTACACCATCTTCTCCAACACGTCGAACGCCCTTCGTCCGCCCTCGCTTTGCGCCCACGCGGCGTTGATTAAAATAATCCCAAAGTTTCCGCACAACAATCTCGCCCCTCGTCCAGGGACGACGTCCAAGACGTCCGCACACAACGAATCCAACGCCGTCGCCCAAAACGCGACTCTAACCGCGACGTCATCGCTCGTCTTACCGAGACTCGCGAACCGTTCCCGAAACTCGACGCCGAGCGCCGCCGCGACGCTCGCGAAGAATCCAACCCACCTCGCCACCACCACCGCGTCCGCGCGTCCGACCATCGTCGCGTCATCGATCGCGACGTGTCTCCCCGCGAGCGCGCGGGCGACGTCGAGCGCGCGCGCGTCCACCCCGAGCGTCCAGAGCGCGACCACGTGCGCGAGCTCGTGCACCCATCCGGCGAGTGCGTACGCGCACACCGCGCGCGCGAGCGAAAACGCGCGCGTCATGAAGACGCCCCGATGCGGTTCGCGCGACTCGCACCGCCCTCCACCGGGCGGTATCGCCTCGCGCGCGCGTCTGAAGCGACGCCGACGCTTCGCGTCGAAAGGACCCTGGAGGGAGCGTGGGGACAGATTGGCGAGTCATGAATCAAGACACTGACTACAACTGTTTAGGATCGCTTTACGAGGCGGCGAAGGGCGTCGGCGAAAGGCGCGGCGACGGCGACGACGTCGTCGAATGGAAGCGTTGAGGACGAGCCGAAGAATTTTGCGAACGCGCGAGGAAGCGCGGCGTCTCGCGAGAGGACGTCGACGTAGGATTTGAGCTCGAGGGCGGCGACGCGGGACTCGGCGACGGAGTCGGCTTTGGCCGAGAGAAACGCCCACGTGCGACGGTTATTCTTGCTCGAATCCGTCATGAGGTGAAGCTCGGTGGCGGTGTAGAGGGTGGCGATGGTGGCGCGCTCGGCGTGCCACTGGAAGGGCTCGAGCGCGGAGGGAAGAATGTCGACCGCGTCGACGCCCGCGGCGTCGGCGACGAAATCGGCAAACGACGCGCGACGGCGAAGCGACGCCAACGCGTACGTCGGCGTCGCGACCGCGGCAAGTGCGCGATGCCACGAATCGATTCTACCCCCGATCATCTCTAATCGCGTCTGAATCATCCACTTGACGCGTTCGCTCGAGGTCATCGAGCGCAAACGCTCGCGTTCGCCGACGACTTTGGCTTGAAACGCCGCGTCGAGCGCCTCCTCGAAATACAGCACCAATTCCCCCCCGAGCTCGTTCGCCGGCGCGTTCGGTCGCGCGTCCGATCGAACGCACGACCGCATCGCGGGCGAGAGTTTTAAATCTCGCAGACCCGCGTCGATGGCTCCCTCGGACCATCCGTATTCGTCGACGCGTTTGAGCGCCGCGCGCAACGCGCGTTCGCGCAACAACGCTCGTTCGTTCGCGTCCGACTCGTCTCGCGATCCCCCATCGGAAGACGACGTCGACGACGTCGACGACGCGTCACTCTCTCGAGCGCGCGCCCCGCCGCCGTCCTTCTCGCCCTCGTCGCCGTCGCCCGCCCTCGCGCTCGCCGCGAACCCGCGCGTCGACCCCGCCCCCATCACCCACCCCCTCACGACGACGCGTCGCGCATCGTAAACATCCCCGCCCCGCTCGTCGCCACCATGAGCGCCACCGTCGCCCCTTGCGTGAGCACCCGCGCTCGCATCATTCGCTGCGACGCCCGCGCGTGTCCCGCCTTGAAGGCGACGAATCCCCCCGCCAACACGAGCGCCGTGGCGCCGGCACCGACCAACACCCATGGGTTTCGCGCCCCCTTTCTCGGCGGGAGGATCTCGTCCGTCGTCGCGCGCCTCTCGTCGTCGTCGTCGCGCGCGACGCGCATCGACCGACCGACCGACGATGAGTGGCGCGACGTCACTCGCGGTCGACGCGGCCGACGACGACGAGGCGGGAACGATGCGCCGAGGCGCGATCGGGGCGAGAGGGAACGTCGCGACGCGCGTTCGCGCGCGTCGCGGGCGCGGACGAGGAGGCGAGGGGAGGCGAGGGGAGGCGATCGGGTCGAGACGCGCGCGCGGGGTGAAGGCGCAGACCGAAGAGGATCCGAGCGCGAGGATCGACGTGCGGGGCTCGGCGGAGGATCGCGTGCGTAAGGCGAAGGCGTACGCCGCCGAACTCGCGAAAGCGCGCGCGGAGGCGAACGGAGGCGCGAGTGGATCGTCGGAGGAAGGCGGGGACGGGAAGGCGGACGCGGCGGCGAGGGACGCCTCTGCGAATGGAAAACCGCCGACGCCGCCGTCCAAACGAGAGATTTCGGTGCAAATTCTCACCAGGGATCAAGATTATAATCCGTTCGACGAGGATGAGGAGGCGGTCGGGTTCGAGATGGAGGATGCGGTGTATAAACCAAAGGTATCGACGTGGGGCGTGTTCGAGCGACCGCCGGATATTTCAAAGACGTACGGAGGCGGACGGACGATTAAGCGGGAAGAGTTGGAGGATGAAGAGGCGATCGCGGAGAGAAAGACGAGAGTGGCGAAGAAACTGGCGAAATATCGCGAAGATCAGGGCAAGACGCTCACGAACGCGGAGTTCGAGGAGGTGAAGGAACTGTTGCGGACGTCTGACGAGGCGATTCGGCAGGGATACATGCAAGCCGCGCTCGACATGCTCGAGCCGTGGGCGCTCGAACGCATTGGGCCGAAGACCGAGCTCGGTGGCCGGCTGATATTTAATTACGCCGTGTGCCTGGATAATTTACAGAGACGTGAAGAGGCGTTGAAGCAGTACCGGCGGTGCATAGGGAACCAGTACGGCAACGTGTCGAAACAGGCGGACAGAATGGTGTGGGGCATGACGACTGCTTCCAAGAAGATGAAGGCCGATCTGTTCGATTACATGGACTCGGCAAAGTTGGACGCGTACGACGAGTATCTCATCAAAATGGCGAACGAGAAGTTTGCTGGGGAAATTGACGAAGAGGAAGTGCGTGAGCTCAACAATCAAGCCATCGCGACGTTGGCTGTTCTGTTCGGGACTCCTCTATTGTTTTTCGCGTACATTTCATCTTCGCATTGATGATTAGGACGATGCGGCGCG
>MDTE01200125.1_pt1 | contig 31895 bp, 28 predicted proteins | sample 811231 | NCBI WGS metagenome assembly MDTE01 (sample SAMN05326651, study PRJNA326480) | marine metagenome | isolation source: seawater | place: Indian Ocean: Red Sea | collected 2010 | reverse complement strand
GGAGCCACACCCGCCGCGGGCGTGCGCGCATTTTTCGCAATGGCGCGCGCGCTCGGCGCTGTCCGGGCCTTGCGGGTGGCCTATCACATCCCGCCGCTACCCCCGCATTGGCTACACGAACGGGAGGCCTACATCAGCGCGCTAGCGGTTGCCTCGAATGCACGAGGTCGTGGTTATGGATCTGCGTTGCTTCTTCACGCCGTCAAGTTGGCGCAAGCGCGCCACTACGACCGAATCACACTCCGTATTGAAGGCGACAACGCACCTGCTCGCTCGCTGTTCGAACAACACGGTTTCCTAAATGACCAACGCCCTTTCCAATGGTTTTTCAACATGGTGCGACGGCATTTTGGGGAAAGCGTTATGAGCTTGAACCTAAGAAAGAACAACTAGCAAGGAGCACGGCAACGCCCGCGACCGCCTTCGGTCCCGACGTGTTTCGCACATTGGCGTCACGATACGCAGACCGAGAATATACTCACCTGTTAAATTCTGGCACCATTCACCTTGGAACATGTTCCGGTTCAATCATCAATGTCCACGAAGATATTCAGAACACTGCTGGGTGGAGTATTGCTGGTCATGATCAGCATCTCATTTGCCGCTTGCGGAGGCGATGAAGATCGGTACGGGGGCAAGAAAAGCGGTGCGTTCCAATGGCGAGACAACCGCAGCTTTCATTAAGAGCCAAGCGATCACAGACTTTATTTAAATTGCCCTAGTTTTGGCGCGTCCCGACCCCATTCATTTCCAGAACGGCAGAAAACGCTTCTTGAGGAATATCAACCTGACCTACCCGCTTCATACGCCGTTTGCCTTCTTTTTGAGACTCAATAAGCTTTTTCTTCCGAGAAACGTCACGTCCGTAGCACTTGGCTAACACATCTTTCCGTAACGGACGCACCGTCTCCCGAGCCACAATCCGAGACCCTACAGCAGCTTGAACCGCCACCTCATAAAGCTGTCGAGGGATTTCACGCTTTAATCGAAGCGCAAGATTTCGACCAATAGCCGCAGCTCGATCACGCATAACAATCGTCGACAGCGCGTCCACTGGTTGGCCATTAACTCGGATATCAAGCTTTGTGAGATCCGCAGCCCGATAGCCCAAAAACCCATAGTCCATCGATGCATATCCACGACTTACCGACTTGAGAGAATCAAAAAACCCGCTCAACATTTCCGCTAACGGCATATCGTATTCGATCAAAACTCGGGTCGGCTCCAAATGCTCAAGCTTGTGATGCTCGCCGCGACGATTGGATAACAACTCACTTACAGAACCGATATAGTCCGTGGGTGTGACCACACTAAGCCGCATCCATGGCTCGCGAATTTCAGCGATGGTCGAAGGCTCGGGGAATTCCCCCGGACTGTCCAGAACCGTCACGGTAGCGTCTCGATACTCAAGTTCGTATTCCACTTGCGGCGTCGTAATAACCAGCTCAAGTCCAAACTCGCGCTCAAGACGCTCACGCACGATATCCATGTGCAAAACGCCTAAGAATCCTGCACGAAACCCAAATCCTAGAGCAGCTGACTTTTCAGGCTGAAAGCTAAGCGCCGGATCACTCAGCCGGAGCCTGGCCAGCGCGTCACGCAAATCTGGATAGTCTTCAGGGTCAGTTGCATAAAGACCAGCAAAAACCAGGGGCTTGGGTGATCGGTAGCCAGGCAATGGTTCTAGACTCCCATCCCGATCCATTGTCACGGTATCGCCCACCGGCCAATCATGGGCATCCTTGAGACCGGTCGCGACAAACCCCACATCGCCAGTCTTGAGCATAGCCTGCTGCTTACGTGTCGGAACGAAGACACCAACCTCCACAGCCTCGGCACGAGTACCTGCTTGAACCAGCCGAAGCCGATCCCCCTTAAAAAGACTCCCGTCAACCACACGCACATAGGCAACGACACCTAAATGCTGGTCATATGTTGAGTCAAACACAAGCGCCCGAAGTTCCGATTCAGGATCTCCCACAGGAGCCGGCGTAACCTCCACCACTCGATCCAGCAACTGCCTCACACCGACCCCAGACTTGGCAGACACACAAAGAACTTCGGATTCGACGACACCCAAAAATTCAGAAAGCTCCTTAACGACTTCTTCGGTCCGCGCCGTCGGAAGCTCAATCTTGTTAACGACCGGAATAATTGCTAGATCCAGCTCAGTGGCAGCATACGCATTCGCGAGCGTCTGAGCCTCCATCCCCTGGGTAGCGTCAACGAGCAAAACAGCACCATCACACGCCGCAAGTGACCGCGACACTTCGTAGCTGAAATCAACGTGGCCAGGGGTATCGATTAAGTTCATCGCATAGATGTCACCGGCAAACTCATGCGTCATATGTACCGGGTGGGCCTTGATGGTGATACCTCGTTCCCGTTCGAGATCCATCGAGTCAAGTACCTGCTCACGCATCTCTCGAGCTTGGAGAGTAGCCGTAAGCTCAAGCATTCGATCCGCGAGCGTCGACTTCCCATGATCTATATGAGCAATGATGCAAAAGTTGCGCGTTCGGCTCTGTGGGATTTCACGTTCAATATCCATAGGTAATTCTATCGACGTCGACCGAAAACCCGAGCTCGCACGTTCATCCGAGTTCTCAGTTCTAAAAGCTCCGCACTACCGAGCAAAGTCATAAACAACATATACATCCCTAGCGCAAGCACCACGTACAACAGAAGCAGAAGCACCGAGCCCACATCCACAACTCCAGATGACCAGGTCAACATACGCAATATGGCCACAATGGCACCCATAATAAGTGCGGCCGCAACAGCCGAGAACATACTCCGTATTTCCTCCGCCCCGAGACGAAAACCCGATCGACGCCATAAAATAAGGACCAGAAGCGACGCCTCAACCAGCACGCCAACCGAGACACCAAGTGCAATTCCACCAATACCAATCCAAAGCCCGAGCAACCATGACAGCGCCACATGAACCAAAAGACTGATCGAACCGACAACAACGGGTGTACGTGTGTCTTGCATCGCGAAAAATCCACGGATAAGAATCTCTACAACCGCATGACCTACTAGGCCAATCGAAAAGCATCGCAGCGCCATAGCAGTAAGCTCAGTCGCACGAACGTCAAATGCGCCACGCTGGAACAGCACTGCGACCAGGGGCTCAGCAAGAACAACCAAGCCGACCGCTGAGGGAATAGTCAGGAAAACCACGTAACGCCATATACCACTCATACGTAGAGCAAATGTCTTTCGATCGCCCGTCGCCCATCGTTCTGACAATTCAGGGAGAGAGGCTTCACCAAGAGACATTGCAAAGATGCCGAGTGGCAACAACATCAACATGAATCCATTATTGATCGCGGCCACGCTTGAGGAGCCATGCGTTGAGGCCAAAATCGTCACAGCAATCAAGCTAGCCTGCAGGACTGCCACTCCAAGCAATCGAGGCCACATAAGCCGCAGCACACGGAGAACATCCGGATTGTTGTAACCAAGCATCACGCGAGGCACCCGGTAAACAAGCACACCTGGAAGTTGAATTCCGATATGCAGACATACGCCGATAAGCGTGCCCCATACCAAGCCCATCAACCCAAAGGTGTATGAAAGAAACACCGCACCAAGAATTATGCCGACGTTGTAGAAAACTGGACTGAGCGCCGGCAACAGGAATTTTCGCTCGGATTGAAGAGCCGCCTTGACTACTGCACTCAAAGCAAGCACTACAGGTGAAAGCATCAACCACCGGGATGTCTCAACCGCTAACGTCTTGGTCGAAGCATCAAAGCCCGGCGTAATCACTGCCATCAGAGGAACCGCCAGCAACACGCCCAGGGCGGCCAATACGATAGTGGCAAAAAGAACAAGAGAAGCCACGCCACAAAGAAGCCGATACAGAGCCTCGGGCTCACCACGGGCTTTGACCTCCGCGTATACAGGAATCAACGCAGAAACCAGCGCACCTCCCGCTAGCAACATAAAAACCGTGTCGGGAATACGGAACGCCGCAAACCAAGCATCAGCTTCGGCACCTACCCCGAACCTAGCATTGATCACTGCCTGTCTCACAAACCCCAGTCCACGGCTAAGCGCAATCGACATAACCACGATGGAGGCAGCTGACGCGATACCTCCGCCTAATCCAGGATCAGGAGAAACACTCGATTGATTATTCATCCATTTCGTCATCGCTACCCACAAAAGCTACATCCCACTTCGATACATCAGGAGCCTCAGCAAACCTCGCCGTCGACCAAGCTATATCGGGTGGAGAAAAAGCCAACACACTTCTTGGGCCACGTCACTATTTTCAAAACGATATTGGCCCACATGGTCGTGCTTCACTGGTAGTAAAAGCAAGATTCCCACCCACTCCAAACTACGCGTCATCCTGGCAACCAAGAAATCGTCCGGTTGAAAATCGGTAGCCCAACCTCTGGTCCAAGACACCAGTTTGCCTTCAGGTAGCATCAGATACGAAATGAGTCGCCTGTGTACCCCAATGATCGAGCCAAGTCATCGCTGACCACCTGGTTATCTATACGCTGATACATCAACCTCGACGAGTACGAATCCCAGCTACTCCGATCCCCAGCGGGGCTTCAGTTGAGACTCTCGAACAGGCGTTGTTTGATGACGAACTAAACCGAACCTACCTGGAAGTCGAACACTTAACGTCTACCAAGGCTTGGTCTAACATCCATACTCATAGCTATAGCCCAAGGCGCACTATGACGCGTAAATTCGCATCTGGGCACCCGGAGACCCTTTGGTGAGCCTCTTCGATTCGATCATTGGCCAAACAGACACCTGGACCATCGAGAATGATTCCTCAATAAATTTTGGGGATTACGTACACGTCGAGTCGCGTTTCACTGAGATCCTAGGCACACGATTCCCTCGACGCGTTCTCACCGACGGCCCCCCGCTATCCATTCCGGAGACCCTTAAAGAACAGCTCACCTGGCAAGCTTCGCCTGCTGTTGACCCAAGAAACCTTGTTCCATCACCGCACCACATTTTTCATCACATCACAAAATCGATGGCGGAAACATTACATCGCATTTCAGAACTTCAACGAGACGTCAGCCGCCGACCCTCCCTACTGCTCACAGGACCAACAGGATGTGGGAAAACGACAATAGTAAAAACAGGATGTTTTCTCGCGAACGAGCCATGCATTGAATTGACCTTCAGTGGTGATACGACTCTCGCTGATTTCTTTCATCGAACTGAGGTGATCAGAGAATCTGGAGAAGCGTCGACAGTAACCATGCTGGGACCCGCAATTCAAGCAATGCTGCACGGATATAAATTACTGATCAACGAGATCAACATGCTGCCCCCAGACCTGTTAAGCGCGCTAACACAAGCTATGGATACCGGCTATCTAATCGTCTCCGGAACAGAGATGGGAAACATCGAGATTGAAGTCCACGAACAATTTGGGGTAATCGCAACAGCTAATCCAGACTACGTCGGAACTACTGAGTTAGGCCGTGCATTCCAACGTCGATTTGGTTGGGGCCTGGGCATGATCCCCATGGACTTCCTTCCAGCTAACGAAGAAGTGACGGCGGTACTAGCCGAATTCAACCGCCAGCCGATAACGAAAGCTCTGGAGCTTCGGGCAGATCGTTCTGTCGTGAAACGACTAGTCTCTGTAACCGCTCAACTACGCGAACATTCTGATTTCGGACCGACTCTTCTAGACCGGCTCTCAACTCGAACGCTGGTGCACTGGCTCACGCTCGGACACACAACCGGCCTACCGCTTGCTGACGTTGCCGAGCGTGCCGTTCTTTCCACGGTACCGAAAGAACTTGTAGAGGGCATCGTCGACCTAATCCGACAAGCGCTCGGCCGTCTCAAGGCATCAGCCTCCGAGATTATCCCTAACGCATTACTCGATGTAATGCTGACCGGTGATGCCCCACCAGACGGACATGCCATCGCACTTCCGGACAACACGGAGGTGATGGCCAACACAAAGATCATGGATCGCCCCTCGGGATCGAGGGTACGACTAGCGGACGGACAGCATGTCCATATCTATGTGGAGACCAACCGACCACCAAAGATTTCACTGTCAGCAAGCTCTTCAGACGATAACCAAGATGTCAGCACAATCCGTCGCACCCTGCGGGACCAACACGGAATAAACCTCGCCTCAGAACTCGGCCACCTGCCGTCCGCTGAAAGCGCCTTGCCCTGCCTCACTTCCTCATCGTGGCACGCATTACGATTGGCGCAAGGCACACTGATAGCCGGCCATCCAGTATTCCTACGAGGACCAACTGGATGTGGAAAATCCGCACTCGCCCGAACAATTGGAAGACTCTGGAATCTATCGGTCGTCGAGTTCAGCCTCACTGGGGAAACAAGCAAAGCCGATCTAACAGCAACACGAAAACTGGACGCAGGCATAACCACGTGGTCAGTCCAAGCGTTCCTTGAAGCCGCACGTGACGGAAAGTTCGTCATCGTCAACGAGTACAACCTCGCTTATCCAGACGTACATTCAATTATCAATGGGCTCTTTGACAAGGCCCAAAGCATACGCCTCCCCAACGGACAGAGCGTCCAAGCCCATAAAAACTTCCGACTCGTTGCCACCGGTTTCCCCGAAGGCCCAGGCGTCAAACCTTTAAACGAAGGCGTTGAAAATCGGTTCGGGGCGGTAATCCATATGGACTATCCCTGTCCGGAAGATGAATTAGCCATTCTTAACTTCGTTGGCGGCAACAAGATTGATCCAGCTCTCCTAAACAGCGCTGTCGAGCTTGTAAGCACCGGGCGTTCTATCATGTCCGGAACCTGGAACACAGACAATGACCACCCTCTCAACAACGTCCCTGCAGATCTATCAGGAGCTGCTGCCGATCGAACTGGCTTGACGACAGCCGAACTCCTAGCACTGGTTAGAGCCAGCGCCGACACAGAAGCATTCGTTGGTTCGCTGCGTCATGGGGTGCTGGACGGCTCGGAAAATGATGTCAGGCCAGTGTTAGAAGCAACCTTAACCGGATACGGCCTTGTCTGATCCCAATCACCTTTCGGTTACCCAATTCGAGCTGGCTGCTCAACTTTTTCTTGGCCCACTTCCCGTACAGATCGAAGCTGGACCATGGTGGGCTTATCGCCCGGCACAAGCCACAATTGATTATCCACGATCGTTGCTGAGCACATGGCCTACAGAGTGGCTGATGGCAGCATTGTCTCATGAAGCGGCAGAGGCAAGATTTACAGGTGTTGCAGGAGGACGGGCTGTGGCGGACTGGATCAATCTGCACACTGACGAGTTGATTACACCAGCAAACCTGACTGTGCTCGCAAATGTCATCAACGATATGCGCGTTAACCGACTACACATAGCGAGGTACCCAAGAACCGCTGGTCTTTTCCGTCAGCTCTATACACGAGGGGTTGAACTTGAACCCATGAACGATATGTCAGGTGGACTGCAGGAAGACTCGCCCCCCCTGCATCACCAGTATCTCGACGCTCTCACTCATACATGGACGGAAAGCCGATGGCCTGAAAACCAGGGGCTACCGGAGTTGGACCAAAGAGTAGCCGATAGTTTGTCAAAAACACGTCACGCTGCACTCGCCACGGCCGAACACAACAAAATCGAGAACATGCTCGATTCCTTGACGAGGAACCTGCTACCGACCTACCGAGCCCTTCTCCAAACAGAACGCATCTCTCGCGACCATACAAAAGTCGTGGCGCAACACGGCCCGAATGCCCCTGATGATGCTGATCCAGGACTAACACCACCATCGACGGACCATGAAGATGCTCGGACTGCTGGTTTGGCCTCTGTACACCAAACCGATTCCGATACAAATGACGACGAAACAGATGCGGATGGACGAGATGCAACCGTAACGTTCACGACCGATCGTTCCAACAACCCTTCGATGAAACAGCAGTCACCAACCACACCGCCCTCAATCACACAGGGACAGCACCGCAAATCAAGTTCAGAAAACATTCGTGACCAAGTGTTGGGATCGACCGGAGACTCGTGGCATCCCGGCCTGATTTCCACGCTTCGGAAAGGCGATGGAACTCAAGTCGACTATGAAACCTTCGACTACATCGCTGCCACTGAAAAGTTGGCTCCGTTCATCCACGAATCCATTTATGGAACCCGCCGGAACATCGGCTTGGCGGAAATCATGAATCGCCGTCGCCATGGCGCGGTAGACCCATGGCGACGGCCTCGAAAGATGCGTAGCCGCGAGACGGGCGAAATTGACCTCGAGCATCCCGAACGACTTCTTGCTGATCCAACACAAGCGTTCCTCCACGGCATTCGTACAGCTCGCCATGATCGTCAGCGGGATTTTGCTAACGCCATCCTGCTCGACATTAGTGGAAGCATGGTGCAACGCGGTTTCCCCACCAAGAAATTCGACCGTCTAGTTGACGCTGCTGTGATCTTCATTGAGATCCATGAACGGCTAAAAATCCCTTATGCAGTCCTAAGTTTCAGCTCAACTACAACCGTGCACTGGCGCTTCGACGAAAACGTATGGACGTCAGCAAACATCGCCTCAGCTTCAAAGTACCATCCGCGCGACCATAGTCGTATCTTCCGAACACTGTATGCGCTAGACCACAGGGATACCGACGACGCCAATGCAGTAACCCACGCCGTTAGAGAAACCTTGCCTCAGAAAGGGCTAAAGAGTGTTCTCATCATCACCGACGGTATCAGCAGCAAACCTGCTGAACTCCGCCGTGTCCTCACGGATCTTGATCAGCGCAACCATAATCTTCCGCCATCACAAACAACAAAAATCCTTGCTTTTGGAATCGGAGTCGCTCAGAAAGAATTTGAAACCGCCTACATGCCATACAGTTCTGGAAAACCGATCCGGTGCTGCTATGGCGAAACAGTGCAAGACATTAGTCTCTTGCCAACGCTTATTCGGAATTGTGTAGATCGGCGCATCCGTGAAGCATAGAACCCAGCCGGACGTTCGAAAACCATGAGCAATGCCTTCGTCACAATCACTCCAGGTTGTCCTGACGACCGGGAACACGCAGACCTCGCCATACGGCTGATGATCCGTGAGGGATATCCACCTCGCGAAGCTGCTAGTGCCTACATCAACTACCGGGCACGGGTACGCGAGGCCATATCCCCATGGAAGACGACGGTGTTTGCCGGTCTTGTCAGCGGGGTCATCCTCGGAATATCCATTATAGGAATACTTGCAATTGGAGCTATCTTTATGTGGGTACTCCAAGCATCAGCGTCGAGCCAGAATTCCGCTCAATTGCCTCTCGAACAAGTTCTGGGATTCGCTCCAGCGGCAGGCGCGACAGCAACGCTCCTCGGCATTGTGTGTACGGGCCTGGCAGCTATCGAAAAACGTAGGCGACGACGTGAAGGCGCGCATACACGCATGCGAAAGCAATCCACCGACGCATCACACCTGCTACTCCAACTCTTACTGTGGACATTTGTGCTCGGGGTTCTAACCGGCATCATTTACCTGTATATCGGATCCCGTGAGGCCAATGCCTTTATCGGCCTAGGCATCGTGCTCGGTTTCCCAACAAGTTTCGTTCTTCGCTACTACTTTTACCGGTCTTACCCAACCATCCTCAGCTACGTCAGCTCTGCGCCTGCCGGCCACGAGGCTCGACGTGTTATCGAGCATGAACTCGGCTCAAAAGCAGAAATGCCCACTACCCAGGTTCTTCCAGGCGAGCAAGCTACTGTCCCGACAAAACATAGGCTTGAGGCCCAACAAGCTGGTAGCAGCCGGGTAAAACCACGCTACCTAGGAATCTTCCTGGGAAGCATCATTGGCTGGTGGGGCTTAGTACGTTGGTGGGCTTGGATGTCGAGCGATATCTCTTTCGTACCGTTTACGGACAACATCAGCGCTGACATTATCGGCCTCACACTCGGCCCAATTATTGGCTTTGGGCTTACCCTCTTCTACATACAGGTCATCGAAGATTGATGGCAGTCGCTGAACTAGTCCTCAGCCAAAGAAACTCGATCGAGAACATCACGATTCCAAACATATTCCGGCATCTTCCCTTGTAATACACGAACCACCGCAGCCGCAGCGCGACGTTCAAGTTCGAGCACCGACTCCTCTGATAGAAAGGCTGCATGTGGAGTTACGATCACATTTTCAAGACCTAGCAACGGATGATCAGCTGGTGGGGGTTCTTCTTCGAGGACATCGATACCCGCACCTGCTATCCAGCCATTCTTTAGCGCCAGTGCGAGCGCATATTCGTCAACAAGAGGCCCACGCGAGGTGTTTATGACATACGCGGTGGATTTCATCGAACGAAGCTCTGGCTCCCCAATACTGTGTCGCGTCTCAGGCGTTAGAGGAGCGTGAACTGAAATAACATCCGACTCGGCGATAAGTCGCTCCTTATCGACAAGTTCAGCACCAATATCGGCCACTCGCTCAGCATCAACATATGGATCGTGCACCAAGATTCTTAGTCCATGAGGAGCCGCCCGTAAACCAAGAGCTCGACCAATACGGCCGTATCCAAGAATGCCAAGAGTTCGACCCCGCATACGATGCATGGGCCGCGCCGGAGTGGTGCTCCATTCACCTTTTCGAACATGCCTATCAAGCTTCGCAATACCTCGGCTCATAGCCATCAGCAAAGCAAAGGCGTGATCAGCCACCTCTTCATAGCCGTAATCCGGTACGTAGGTAACAGGAATATCCAGCTCTGAACACACGTCAACCGCAATGTTGTCGGTACCAACACCATAGCGACCAACCACGCGTAGGCGTGGTGAAGCCCGAACAACCTTCTCAGTTACTTTCGCAAAACAAGTGAGAATCCCTGTTACATCAGCTGCAAGCTCAACCAAGCGGGCCTCATCCCCAGAATCAGACTCAATAATTTCCGCATCAAGCTCCGACAAAACTTCTCGCTCTGGAGCCGTCGATGGCCACACATAGTCGGTGATTAAAATCTTGTGCTTGGAGGATCGTCCGACCACTAGTAAGCCTCCTAGTAAATCTGGTGGGGCGCATGAAGGTTTAGAAGGAGCTTATTGAGCCATAGAAATAAGTGTCAAAGGGCTTCCACATCTACAACCCTTTTAATGCGAGCAACATGCCTCCGAATAAGATTGTTATGGTCCATCAACCATCGGAGAGCTAAACGAATGCCCCATCCAATAAGAATCACCGTCGATAAGATTGAGATTGATGCTCAGCTATCAGACACACCTGCCGCGCTTGCCTTATGGGAAGCACTGCCAATTGAACGAACCGTAAATACATGGGGCCATGAGTTCTACTTTGACATCGGTATCCGGATCGAGAACTCAGCCGAAGCATCTGACATTGTTGAAGTTGGAGACATAGCCTACTGGCCACCTGGCTCAGCGTTATGCATTTTCTTTGGACGAACACCTGCCAGCCAAGGCCAAGAAATCAGGGCAGCTAGTCCAGTCACGGTGTTGGGGACCCTGATTGACACCCCCACGGACAAGCTAAGACGCGTTCGAACTGGAACATCGATACGTATCGAATCAAAAGACATTATTTTAAGAGATAGCTTCTAAACACTGCTATTTAGTCACCCACTAAGCGGCAGCCACACACGGGAAACTTGAACCTTGACTGTTCGCTTCTTGTCTGGCACCTTCGAACTTGCAGAAATTGTGTGAGCACTATCCTCGGAACATTGTGGTGCTCAACCGAACTCTAGGAAGTTAGCTAGTGACTACCCCGCTGACGCAACGCCAGCACCGCGTGTTGCAAGCGATTGAGCTATTTATTGAAGATGAGGGCTACACCCCAAGCGTACGTGAAATTGGTACTGCAATAAATCTGGCACCGGCCACAGTTCAACAACACATCCAAGCTCTTGAGCAAAAAGGGTACCTCCAACGTTCTGGCCAATCGCACGGAATCCAGCTGCTAAAAAACGGCTTGTCAAATGGGGTCATAAACATTCCGATCGTGGGTGAAATTGCAGCTGGAACCCCAATCGAGACTTATGAAGCTCGCTTCGACACAATCGCAATTCCCAGCGAACTGTCACCGCGATCAACGGCATACGCGCTTAGGGTTCGAGGGGACAGCATGATAGAGGACCACATCTGCGACGGCGACATCGTCATAATTGAGCCAGCAGCAACCGTTAATGACGGCGAGATATCCGTTGCCATGCTGGACGACGACAGCGTCACGCTAAAAAGAATCTATCGGGAAGGTAAGCGAGTTCGGCTTCAACCGGCTAACTCAACAATGAAGCCCATTTACAGTAATAATGTTCGTTTACGAGGCCGGGTCATTTCGATCATGCGGCAAACCTAACTACCGACTGCACGGATGCCTCAGTTCCAAGACTGTCGAGACGATATTGCAGACCTTCTAACGGCAGGTCAGATCGACGCAGCTGCCCAGCGAGCCCTGCTAGCAATTGATGCCGAGACACCAAAGTCCGCCACGATGACTTCCGCATTTCATTTTGTCGGCCTAGCAGTTCGCTATGCCACTCAAGGTGATAACACAGCCGCTCGTGGAGCCTTGGATCACGCGTTGGACATCGCATCTGGTTCCTCGGACCAAGACGATCTCAGACCCCAGTTATATCGTCATGTCGCTGCATCACTAGAGGTCGCCGGTCAACCCGCATCGGCGGCCCGATGCCTTGAAACCGGAATTGAATATGGCGCAGACGGGCCAGCTGTATGGCAAGCGTTAGGCCGAGCCCGCCTAAAGTCAGACGACCCATATGGTGCGCTGGAAGCGCTTAGCCATTCCCAACGCCTTAAGCCCTCGGCCGAAGTATTCAGTGACCGAATCCTGGCAGAACTAGCGGTCGATCCTTCGCCGGAAACAGCACGCCAGTCAATCAGCCGTCTTGAATCTAGTAGACCTACTCAGGTCTCTGTTCGATGGGACTTTGCCTTGGCTCGAGCTCACGAGATTTCTGGTGATATAAATACGGCACGAGCTGCCTACCAACGGGTACTCGAACATGTCGAGAACGACCTAGGACCGAGAGAACTAGAGCACGCAAAAAGCTTCCTATCGACCTAACAAGCTCTGTTTAAGCATTCAAAAACCGTCAAAGGGAAACAGGTTCTCAGAGTCGGGAATAGCCGTACAGTGCTACCATTTCCCCTGCTGCGCCGCACAGTTTGTGTGGCAGCACTTCGGGAGGCAAGGGTGGTCCTTTCGTCGTGCCGTTTAACCGGTCACAAAAGTTACATACGCGTCTTGCACTAGCGTCTGGATTTCATCTCGGAGCTTCGCCTTCGACCCTCGCACCTAGCCAACATGATCTGTTCAGTGATCTTTGCCAAAGATCATTAGAAGGTGCGGTTGACCAAGCACTACGAATGAGAGCCTCGGCATTCGTTATATGCGGCGGCCTATTCGCGGACGACAATCCATCCCTGGACCATGTACGTGGAGCTATGGCTGCACTAGCAAATGCCCAAAGAGCTGACCTTCCGGTGTTAGCCGCAGTCAGCCGCCGTTCCTTGCGAACCGACGGAGTACAGTTTCTGACCGAGCTTGGGCTCATTACTCATGTTTTAGACCAAACGAGCCAAGAGGCGTCAATCAATACAAACACCGGACAAAACATTCTGTTTAGACTCGGAAGCTCAGCGACCCAATTGATTGAACCGCCAGATGTAAATGTTGGAATACTTCCGCTAGGACTCGATGCAACCGTATCTCTAGATTATGTGAGACAAACTGATCTGCTTATCGATGCACGCTCCCCATCGCCAAACTTTGACTTGGGAACCATACCCTCGAACATCCAGCTTGGACATGCAGCCCCCTCACTTAACGTTGAAGCAGTTTCTGGATTCACAGTGGTTGAGATCGAAAATCACCGAGCCTCCAAAGCAACTTTTGTTGAAATAGAAGCCGTTCGATCAATACAAATAGACATTGACTGTAATGATCTAGGTCAAGAAACACTTGCGACTCAGATCAATCGTTCGATAGCCCCTGTTCTCGGGAAAGCATCCATTCTGCACCTCGTGCTATCTGGATCAGTGTCACGCGATAATTGGCACACCGTAAATCCCAGAAAACTTGTCACAGCGGCAGCAGCAGAAGAGACCCTCGTTCGGCTGGATTTATCAGGACTTTTAGTAAACCACCCGATCGCAGCCAAACGACACCGAAGCTCATTCCTGGTACATACACGACTAATTGCCGATGTAATGGCCTCCTCCACCGAGGATATTGCCGAGCAACGTGCGATTTCGTCAGCACGAAATCACGTATCAGCAACCGTCAGAGCACATGACAGTCTTGAGGCCTCGACATGATCCTGCTTGAACGACTACTTGTTCGCCAAATAGGAGCCATCGAAGACGTCGATTTTCGATTTGAGGCTATGGGAACTCACATTTTGCGCACATCCGTTGAGGAAGCACTCGATGTTCGAGAAGCTCTTCGTTTCGCCCTTTTCGGAGACTCAGCCATACCTTCTGATCGTCGTCCGGGTGGATACGCTGCCGTATCTATAGTCGTTGGTGGTGTTACCTACATCATCGAGCGTCTAATAGGTCAGGACCGCCTCATCACAACTCGGCTCGGTCGCTCTGGACCCAAAGGTCTGGTTCAAATCCAAGGCGCTTCTCAAATCGACCGAGAACTCGACAACATCCTAGGCCCCAACATCACCGCGTTAGAAGGCCTAATTTGGCCCATTGGAAATCTAGAAAAAACTGCCAAGCGATTGCCTGACGTTATGCAAGCTTGGCTCGGAACGCGACGCATGCACCTCTTGGAAGCCCATGTCGAGATAAGTCAGGACATGAAGGAAACAGAGAGCACGGCCGAGCTTCAATTAAAACTTGCAGAAACCCTTCAAGACCATCAAGAAAAAACCCAGATTGTTAAGGACTTGGACTTAGCCCTTAAACGTGATCGTGTCTGGCGGGCGATACAACAGGTTGACAAAGCTGAACAACTTATCACCACCTCTCGCGAAACCCACGGGGCCATGGAAATCCTGGCCAAGCAGTTTTCCAGACAAATCGCCGATGCCACTAGATCACTGGAGGTCATACAACTATTCCAAGATCGTGATCAAGCAATTCTTCACGTCAAGTCAGCCCAGTCACAACAATCAAATCATGAACAAAAACTATCTGAATTACACAAGCTCAAACCAACTGTATCCGAGCTTGAACGCAAACTTGACACGCTCGATCGAATTTTGGCGGCCTACAAACGATCCGAAAAAGCTGCTGAATCGACTAGAGAAACTCGAGAACAAATAGCCTCAATCAGCAAAGAGTTCAACGCCCTTGAAACGACACGCCAAGACCTCGAAATAGCACGACGACGTCTTGATCGTCTGTCAGCTGATGCCACCCGAGCTCAAACGCTGACCGGGCGTGCGCATGAAGAAATACATCTACCGACTGCAGTAAGGCTTTGGGAAATGTGGGCCAAAGCCACCGCAGAAATAGACACGCTAAACATCCTCGATCAACAGGCAATAGCCCTCAACAAGGAACTCCATAACGTAATCCTACGGATTCGCGATACCGAGCAAACCAGTCGAACCAGAGCACAACAACGCGGACTCGCAGCGGCCGGAACTATTGTAGGAGTTGCTATAGCTAGTTTAGGGCTAGGTGCCGCAGCTCCCCTTGTTCCGGCCGGCCTCCTGGTCGGAATCCTTTCAACGACTACTGGTTTATGGATGCACCTCTCACAAGGCTCCCAAAACTCATTCCGAAACGAGCTGATTGGGCGAAGCTCCAAACTTCAGTACGCGTTAAGAAAAATTGATCGTGGCAAAACTTCCCGCAGTAATGCCCAAAACTCGCAAGATCAAGCCGCCTCGGATCTCCGCAAAATAAACATGGAAACACCCACAAGCATCGCACGCGCAACGACACTTCGTGACAGTGCAACTGCTCGTCTTAGACAATATTCGCTTGGGGACGAGCGTCGTAACTCTGAAGAACTTAAAACCGCTTCTGATTCAGCCTCGAACGCGGTAAAAGCTGCTCAAAATGAAGTTCTCCGTCTCGAGGCCCGAGAAAAGGCACTAACGGACAAACAAATTGAATCCCAAAGAACCATCATCACAGCTGAGTTAAAAAATCAACTACAAAAATCGGCTGAAGCCCAACGTGAAATCGACCACCTGTCAAGCAGCTTGCTCATTAGAAGATCCCGAGAGGCTGCGCAAGCAGCCCAAACTCAGACCAAGCAGAACATCCACAAGCTCCGCGAAACCCTAAACACACAAGCAGAGCTTGAGTTGGAACGCCAAGTCTCAATTCGAGATCAAGCCCACGCAAATTCGGAAGTCGTCCGACTAGAAAAGATAATTGGCCCCGGTCATATGCAACGCGAACGCAACATGGCCGGTGAAAGTACCGCGCGTGGCCAAGCCACAATCATGGCCAAGCTTGCCGCAAGCCTTGCGGAGATTGGTTACAAGAAATCTCTCACAACGTCTCACGCAGCTTCTATTCGCGAAAGATCCGCGCGTTCTGCATTACAACGACACACTACAGACCTAGCAACCTCTTTGGGTTCACTTGGCGTCGAGACCCCAATAGACCCCACTAGCGCTGAAGCCCGTGCAGCAGTACCCGCGCCGACACACAAGCCTGAGGACTTACGCACCATCCGGGCATCGCTTCGACAAGCCAGAGAAGCCAAACGGAAAATTGAAAAGCAGCTTCAAACTTTGGAGTTGCGCACAGGAATCTCCAGCTCCGACGTGAATAGTCAGGATGCAAAACGTCGTCTCATGGAAATCGTGCATGCCAGACGAGCGAAAGAAATCGCAGGAATCCTGACCTCAGAGGCCCTAACACGAACACTTGATGGAATCCCGGCCGCAGTTGAGCACACGTATCGGGCAACACTGCCCCTAGTAACCAGCGGTCACTATTGGGATGTCCGACTAAACAAAAACTTCACTGTAGAGCTTTGGGACAGCTCACGAACCATCTGGATCACACTCGAAGAACTCGACGATGACACCCAATATCGAGCGGAATGCGCCCTTGCCCTTTCCTTTGCCTCTGCAGCCCCCCCATTGGATGCTACCGATCTCCCAGCCTTTCTATGGCTTGAGCAAAATGAAGATGATCACGATGGATCTTTTCTTACAGCATTGGCAAGTGCCGCTTGCCAGGGAGAAGCAGCCCGGAGATACCCCCAACTTATTGTGCTAGCAAGAGAAGATATGGCCTTGCCACCACACTTCAAATACGTTTCAGAGGCAACTACCAGGACAAACTCGGGTGGTCTTCCTTCGAGTTTCCCTATACGGCAAGCAGGCTAGTACATGACCAATATTGCTAATGAAACATCTCCTGATCGAGAAGACAGCCAGTTGACGCTTGACCTCAAAGAACCGGTAGCTCAAGCGTATCGACCCTCATCTACGCCCCCTAAAGAAAATATAGATTTCAGCCTACTGCTAGCAAGAATATGTGGCTTCAGTGCACTCAGCTGCGTCGGCCTACTCGCTTACCTAGTGGTGATCACTAACCCGGCCACAAACACAAACGTACTAGCTGTGCTTACCACCATATTTTTTGGAGTGTTCTTCTCGGCATGGTCATTCGAACATTGGGCTCGTAGAACAGGTAAAACTGAACAAAACCAGTGGATTTCCACATGGCCTACAACTCGACACTCCATCCTTGTCGCAGTAAGCGTATCCGCTCTCGCGGGCGCTGCCCTAAATAAAAGCGCAAGTTTCGGCCTCATTGTGTTGCTGATATTCACCGCGATAATTGGGGATCATGTGCTTCGCCGGTTGAAGATCCGGTAACAATTCATGTCAGCACCAGCACATGATCCGTACGCCTCAATAGCATCACTCTACGAAGCAGAACACCAGCATTGGCTAAAGGATGTAGCAATGTATCGCGCTCTTTCTGATAGAGCGGGAAGTCCAATACTAGAATTTGGTTGCGGCTCAGGCCGAGTGCTACTTCCTTTAGCCGAAGATAATCACGTAGTACACGGTATCGACATATGCGAACCGCTCCTAGCAATTGCCGCTGGAAAAGCTAAGGACAAAGGACTCCCTGTCACCCTCAAAAAAAAGGACATGCGAGAGTTCTCTAGCCCCTCGAAATTTGGCTTGGTGTTCTGTGCCTTGGACACCCTGCTTCATCTGTCGCAACAAGAAGACCTCCTGGCCATGCTTAGATCAGCATTCAACGCTCTTATACCAGGCGGTATTTTTTCAATCGATGTCGTCAATCCAACCCCTGATTTACTTGCGCAAGGGGACGGCCTCCTTCGAAGACAATCGTCATTCATCGGACCGTCAGACACCAGCGTTACTCACTTTGTTGCATGGGACCTAGATCCAAACACCCAAACAATTAAAAGCCATCACTTTTATGATTGGATAAGCAGCAATGATCAGATGAATCGGCGTACAGCTTCCATCTGCCTACGCTACTGGACTAGAGGTCAGATCGAAGACGCCCTCCGTACTGTAGGGTTTCCATCTCCTGAACTCTACGGGTCTGTACAGCTAGACGATTTTGAATCGGACAGTGAACGAATGATTTTCGTCAGCACCCGCCCTACCGCCTAAACAAAGCCCGCCTACAGTACAGATCATCGCTGCCACACGTCTATGTCCGGCGCGATAGAAACCAACGCCACAAGCACGTTAAGATCCCCTCAGGACTCCATCACAGCTCGTAAAGCAACCACATCCATGTCCCAGACCAGATATCCACAACTTGCCAGCACGATGAGTCGGCTGGGAACAGAAACTGCCTTCTCAGTACTCGCACGTGCAAAGGAGCTCGAACGCGCCGGCAAGAACATCATTCATCTTGAAATCGGTGAGCCGGATTTCGATACGCCTCAAAATATCGTAGAGGCTGCAAAACGAGCACTAGACCAAGGATTTACTAGCTACGTGCCATCGGCAGGAATTCTCGAAGCTCGAGAATCTATCGCTCAGGAAGTCTCCAAGACTCGTGGAGTCCATGTTTCAGCTGAGCAAATCGTAATCACACCGGGTGCAAAACCAATCATGTTTTTCGGAATCACGGCCTTGTGCGAGCCTGGGGATGAAGTGCTTTATCCAGACCCAGGCTTTCCCATTTACGAATCAATGATTAGATTTGTAGGCGCAAAGCCAGTACCGCTGAGCCTCCGCGCAGAAAATCAATTCCGCTTGGACATCGACGAGCTTGAATCAAAAATCTCGAGTCGAACCAAACTTGTCATTATCAATTCACCCCAAAATCCTACAGGTGGAATGCTGACACCAGGGGACATCGACCGTATCGCAGCACTTCTGGCCGACCGATCCCTGTATGTACTTAGCGACGAAATATATGGGCGAATAGTCTATGGAGAAACAGAACAAACATCGATAGTCTCCCGACCAGGTATGGCTGAAAAGACCATCATCCTCGACGGCTTTTCAAAAACATACGCGATGACAGGTTGGCGCCTGGGCTACGGAGTCATGAACACTGAACTGGCCGCTGCTATCGCCCAACTACAGACAAACAGCACGAGTTGCACAGCCGCATTTGTACAAATGGCTGGCATTGAAGCCCTCACAGGGCCACAAAACGAAGTTGACGTATTTGTAAATGAATTCCGCCACCGACGTAACGTACTGGTCGACGGACTCAACAGCATTGAAGGCGTTGATTGCCAAAAACCAGCCGGAGCCTTCTACGTTTTCCCTCAATTGAAGGGGTTTCGCTTGTCTGCCGACGAGATCGCTACCCGACTTCTTGATGATGCGGGGGTAGCCGTTCTATCCGGTACAGCCTTTGGAACAGTTGGGTCAGATTCGCTGCGGCTATCTTTCGCTAACTCGGTAGAAAATCTCGAACAAGCCATCGACCGAATAAAAGATTGTCTAGACCAGCTTCGTTAGAGGGATTCCACCCTATCAACATCCAACATTAGGACTGTAGCTCCACCAACCTGGATCTCAAAAGGAAAAGGGAAAGCCGCCCCATGAATGTCCGGTTGTTGAGTCTGGTTAGCTATCTGGACACGAGTCGTGGCATTACGACGAAAAGACCCGAGTAAGTCACCTAGCCTACGCTCTTCAACACCTACCATAAAGGTAACGTTACCCTCACGAAGAAAGCCTCCCGCTGTTTCAACCCGGGTAAATCTGAAGCCCTGTTCAACCAACGTCTCCGCCACACCTTCAGCATCGGCACTCTGCACGACACCAAAAAAAAGCTTTATTGTTTCGTTACGTGTATCCAAAAGATGCCGCCTCTGAGGCTCAATTTCCGCCCATAGGAAAAGAACGCTGAACTAAACCATTTGCCTGACTCAATTCTCGACCTTCAATCAACATGCTCACCCGATCAAGGATGTCAGAGGCGATAGTTGTCACCGGAGCCGTCGCATCGGCCACCAACCATTGATCCATATTGTCTCGCGCCTGACTCAAAAAGGATTCCCGAACCCTCTCATGAAAATCTATTCCATGCCAATTAATTCCTCCGGCCTTCTCCCAATCGGTATCTCTGTCACTCAAACTCCGCTTAAGACCATCCTGCACGTCTAAATCAAGTAACACTGTAAGATCAGGATGCAGACCATCGGTTGAAAATTCACCGATTCGTTCAATATCCCTTCGAGATATCCTAAACCCTGCCCCCTGATAGGCCTGCGTCGATCCAGTAAATCGATCGCAAATAACCACGCCACCTTGATCCAACTTCGGCCGTATCCTCTCGGAAACATGTTGCGCGCGTGCGGCCGACACCATTAATACCTGTACACGCGGATCTATAGTCTGCATTTCCTGCTGATTAAGAAGAAGTCGTCGAACTTGCTCTCCCAGCGGCGTACCTCCAGGCTCACGAGTAACATCAACATCGAGGCCTCGCCGTCGCAACGACTCAGAAAGAAGCTGTGTTTGAGTTGTCTTACCAGTACCTTCAGCACCTTCAAAAACTATAAACAGTCCCTTCCGGCGATCGGCGCTCACCCTTGACCACCTGTGTCGGTCAACACCCGCAAATGTTGTCGCGCAACACTATTGTTATGCGTTCCGCCAAGAAGGCTCGCCCCCTCCATAGCAATCTGGCTGTTTTCTGAATCAATTAACGTGCTCAAACACGCTTCCATCTGAACAACCGTGTTGTTTCTCAGCACATATACCGGCACTCCACGGGCCTCCGCGTCTCGAAGGATACGTGGACGTTTCCGGTGAAAACTGCGAGACGTAACCACGACATCTGCCTGAGCTAAATGTCGAACTAACCGGACCTCATCAGTCCTTATGTTCCCAATCGCATTTTCGAACCGGCTGCGACTAATGCCAAACGTGAGGACATGCAACCGACCATATTGACGTCCGGAATCAACTCCTTCCACATCTGCAGAGATCGGGTCGGCTGAGCCGGAACGGGCCTCTGCGTTAAGGTCACGCACCACACGACCGTCATCTAATCGAACACGAGACTCAGCACGCACACTGGATCCACGCAAAATCCCATCGACTGCGTTCGAAACGTTGTGATGGATCACAAACGTATCGCGTGAATGCAATTCAATGAGAGTCTCAAACGTTGGCGTCGATCGTCGCTCTAACACCGTCTTCTGCGTCTGGCGGCGCCGCGCTTCATCGTCACCTAAAGTCACCGACTCAACGCCGCCTACCAGGTCGCTTAGCAGAGGGTTTAAGAGAACATTTTCGAGCGTCTGACCATGGGCGGTCCCGATCAAACGGACCCCTCGTTCTGCAATTGTTCGAGCAGCGTTGGCCTCAAGTTCTGTGCCAATTTCGTCGACCACAATCACTTCTGGCATATGGTTCTCGACGGCTTCAATCATGACCTGATGCTGGCGGTTTGGAGCAGACACCTGCATTCGACGCGCCCTACCAATCCCGGGGTGTGGCACGTCCCCGTCACCACCAATCTCATTCGATGTATCCACAATAACGACCCGTTTACGATGTTGCTCGCTAAGCACCCGTGCCATCTCGCGAAGCATTGTGGTCTTCCCCACACCTGGAGGACCTAACAACAATAAACTTTGGGTCCCAGCAACAATATCTCTAACTATCGCTGTCGTGCCTCGCATTGCCCGACCACGCCTAACTGTAAGTCCCACGATGCGCCCTGATCGGTTTCGTATCGCCGAAAATCGGTGAAGCGTCCCTGGAACGCCTGCCCTATTGTCTGCCGTAAACTCCCCTATTGAAGCAACTACGGCGTCTATGTCAGAACTCTGAATTTGACCCGAAAGGACAGGTTCTGATCCGTCACTTAGCCGAACCTCGGGTGGACGGCCAAGATCTAACACGAGTTCGACCATCTCGTTCCACTGGGGTAGTGCCAGTAGCTCCTCTCGAATACCCTTGGGTAACGCAACAAGAAGAGCGTTGAGTTCGGCCTCGTCTCCCTCCGCTATATGCGGTGTCGGAACTACCTCCGGAGGTGCAGATACATCCCTGATTTCTTGCATGTCGAGGTTTAACTCGTTACCCGGTCAAACACCTGAGCAGGCGATTCCGCATGTACTCGCACCGCCATTTGGTGAACCATCAACTCACGCGTATCCGTTAGCTTAAACCCTTCGAACTCTACAGCCCGCCGCAAGACGTCATCGTGGGAGCGAACCATGATCTCCGTTGGGATCGAGGCACCTTGAGTAAGCCTCCAAAGAGCATATCGAATGAGAGGAGAAGCGGAAGACGCATTTCGAGGATGGATCATTAAGCTTATTGTGTGACGGCCATTATTCGCAGCCGTTACTCGAACCCATGCGTCGACCCCACATGCCTCACTGCTCCCAATGACAAACTCCCGGGGCCGCGTCGATAGCAAAGATTCGAAAACATGGCCTTGAAAACCACCGGAAAGCTTGGCATCAGGAAAATCCGCTAACTGGACCGCAGCCGGGGTGACCGCTCTATACAGCTGAGAAACATCCCAGGAATCGGCTGCCTCCCTTGATCTAAGGCCCTCGACTAGGTGAGGAACACTCATAGGCCTGGGGTTCCTCACATACACATCCTCTCGAACCGCAACTACAAACCCAAGGCCTTGAAAAATGGGAACGAAAGGACTATCGATAGCCACTCGAACAAAAAGGCTTATGAAACCATCCCGTGCAGCAACATCGGAAAGGCGCATAAGCAACGTTTCGCAGATAGCCTTTACACATGACATGTTGTTAAGGCCCTGGTCCCTGTCAAACGATCGATCTACTACAGCTAGGTCCAGAACACGAACTCTACGACTTTTGGCTTGACACTCCACGAGCAGGAACCCGACCAATTGTCCTGCCATCCAAGCTCCATAAGCCCGCTTTCCCTGAATCAAACCGGGGATTGCATAAGCCAAAGCACGAAGGCACAGTGCCCTCAGCCCCTCACCACCAACAACACTTCTACAACTTTTGGGGCCAAGTACGAACGTTCCAATCAGCGCACGAATGTGCCAGGGCCGCAACCGCAACACCGTGACCGTCATACGGCTTCAGTCATGCCAACAAAATATCGATGCAATCGAAGATCGCAAGTCAATTCCGGATGAAAAGCGGTCCCAAGCAAATTTTTCTGGCGGACTGCAACTATTGATCCGTCATCAAGCCGCGCCAAAACTTCCACGTCATCGCCAACGGATACGACCCGAGGCGCACGGATAAACACCGCAGGAAAGCCTCCTCCCGAAACCCCTTCAATATCTACGGACACTTCGAAGCTTTCGAGTTGCCGGCCAAACGCATTTCGCTCAACCGATATGTTTATTAGCTCTAGCAGAGGCTGCTGCCGGCCGACATCGCATGCCATAAGAATTAACCCTGCACAGGTGCCCCAAATCGGCATACCGTGCTTAGCAAGATCTCGGATTGGACCATCCAGATCGTAGCGCTCCATAAGCATTCCAATCGTGGTGCTTTCACCACCTGGAATAATCAAGCCATCAAGACCTTCCAACTGATTGGCGTCTCGAACTTGACGTGCCCTGCCTCCTACAGCATCCAGCACCTGTACATGTTCGGCAAAATCACCCTGTAGGGCGAGGACACCGATTAAGGCGCTCACACCTCGGCCAGATCGCTACCAGCCACGACCAGCAAGCATTTCCTCAGGCTGTAGCGAACTATTCGCAATACCTACCATGGCCTCGCCTAGATTCCTCGAAACTTCAGCAATCTTTCTCGGATCCTCAAAATTCGTGGTGGCCTCAACGACGGCACGAGCCCGAAGCGCAGGATCTCCCGACTTAAAAATCCCGCTGCCTACGAACACCCCGTCCGCGCCAAGGCGCATCATCAGCGCAGCATCTGCCGGCGTTGCGACTCCGCCAGCAGCGAAGTTCACCACAGGTAATCGACCAAGTTCAGCGACCTCTTCCACCAGTGCAAGAGGAGCCGAAATCTCCTTGGCAAATGTCGGCCGTTCATCTGCTGACATTGTTTGAAGCTTTCGAACATCCGCCATCACGTGCCGCATGTGACGAACCGCCTCAACAACATCACCGGTACCAGCTTCACCCTTCGTTCGCATCATGGCCGCGCCCTCGCCAATACGACGCAGAGCCTCGCCAAGATTTCGACAGCCACACACGAAGGGAACATCGAAATTGGACTTAGCCACATGATGCTCTTCGTCCGCAGGAGTCAGAACCTCTGACTCGTCAACGTAATCCACACCCAGAGCCTGAAGCAGTTCGGCCTCGACAAAATGTCCAATCCGGCACTTGGCCATAACAGGAATAGTGACGGATTCCTGAATCTCAAGGATCTTTTCAGGGTCTGACATGCGAGCCACGCCGCCGTCAGCACGAATGTCCGCTGGGACCCGCTCGAGAGCCATCACAGCAGCTGCACCAGCATCCTCAGCAATCTTCGCCTGCTCAGCATTAACGACGTCCATAATCACGCCGCCCTTGAGCATCTGCGCCAGACCACGCTTTACGGTTTCAGTATTCTTGGCCCCAGAAGTTTTTGAGTTCATGGCTTTCCGAATAGGTCCCGTTGCCGGGTTAATAATCTATTCTAGCGCCGACAAGCACCGCCTCAAGACTCAACCTTCAACAATATCGACCACCTGGCTCCAAAACGAAACAGTTTTCACCAAAAATCCTTTGACCAGTAAGGGGTTAAAACTACAGGTCTTCCCCTAACGAGATCAGCGAAGACTCCATACTCGCCCCACGAACCCAGGACAAGGTTTTCTCGGCAAGCCTTGAATCAACCGGTAAGGCCAACGACAAAAACTTTGCATCCACTTCATCAGAAACGAGTGGACGTCGGGCATCACCGCGAGGATCTTCTACCACCACTGCTCGTTTACCGCCGTCGGACAAATGAGCCTCCATTCGACAACCCCATCGCTTGGGGTACCGAGCATCAAGTTCCGGGTCATGAAACAGCTCGACACGATCTGCAAGACGTTGGATTACCGGGTCATTTAAATATCTGCCCTCGAAGGCGTCGACTCCCGGAGCCCCTCGACTAAGGGTGAATGCCGCGCCGTAATAGACACTGAACTGGGCATCGACCCGGTTTTCAGGGCGTCGCTTCCGATCTACAGGCTCCGCTATGACAGGCCCTCCACCCGGAAGAATACTGATCCTCAATCTCTCAACATCGGATGGGCCAAACGACTCATCGGCGTGAAGAATTCTGCATGCATCAATTACAGGATGTATATAACGACAACAGGCATACGGCTTAATAGCAACCTCGAGCAGCCTAGGTGCCCGAACTAACTCGTCATCCGAATCCAATGCCCGATAATCGGACTTGTCACTGTAGGCAGAAAGCACACCATAGGCTCCGGACAAAACATCCACTGGCCCAGAAACACCCAACGACGCCAGATCGGCCGCTATAACACCTGCATGCGCTGCCCATCCAGCATTCAGTCTTTTTCCATCACTGCCGTTCTGACTGTATGCCATCGATCCAGCAGCCATGCTTCCAGCCAACCCAAACGCATGTTGGATTTGCTCAGAACCGAGCCCAAGACTCCTTCCGGCTGCCGCCGTCGCCCCAAAAACACCAGCAACACCGGTCGGGTGAAAGCCGCGGGCATAAACCGATTCAGCATTCAGAGCTTCACCGACTCGCATCACTACTTCGTATCCAGCAACACCTGCTGACAGCAAATCAGCAAGAGTGCCATTACGCCGCTCGACCACAGCCATCGCCGCCGGCCAAACCACTACGCCGGGATGGAGTGAAGATTCGTTGGTCACATCATCAAGCTCAAGCGTATGTGCTGCCATTCCATTAGCCATAGCAGCAACGGCCGAACTCGATCTATTCTTAAGATAGACCGATGCTTCTTGAGACGAGTCAGTCTCAGCGTATCGACCCATTACATGCCCGACGGGCTCAACACTGCCGCCTATAAGTACGCCAAAATAGTCGAGCAAGAGGTCTCGAGCTCGAATTTCCACATCCCGAAGATTCGTTGTGATTGTGTCAGATAGGACCATCTCTGCCAGGGCTTGAGTTGGATTATTTCCCATCGAAAAATCTCAGTCTTTCTAGCATTGACAGTTGGATCACGATTGAACATCTTCAGCGAGCAACGCATCCAAAATACGATGCTTCGCCTCCACGAACCTTGGGTCACGCCTGACCTCATGGCCTCGCGGTCGAGGCAACCCAACATTGACTTCAAGTTTTACGGAGCCGGGCCTACTTGTCATGACATATACACGATCAGACAACCAAACAGCCTCTTCCACATCATGAGTGACCAAAAGAACCGCGGCTGAACGGCGACGCCAGATTCCAAGCAACCACTCCTGCATTGCAGCTCTCGTAAGCGCATCAAGCGCACCAAAAGGTTCATCCAAGAGCAGAGTCGGTCGGTCCAGCATAATAGTCCTTAACAAGGCGGCACGCTGTCGCATACCGCCGGACAGGGTGCGCGGCAATGCATCCCCGAAGCCTTCAAGACCAAATTCAGGTAGTAACCTGAGCGCCCGACGCCTTGCCGCATGACGATTTTCCCCGCGCAGTTCAGCCCCGAGGATGACGTTATCAACAAGGCTTCGCCATGGCAGCAACAAATCGCGCTGAGGCATATAAGCCACACCCGCGTTCAAGTCATCCATGTGCCCAACATCTATCTCACCACGAGTCGGAGCATCAAGCCCGGCAATCAATCCCAGCAGCGTGCTCTTGCCACATCCGCTGGGACCTATCAACGCAACAAACTCTGCTGAACGAACATCCAGATCCACGTCCCGAAGAACCTCCAGCTCAGGAGATGACGCTTGTTGGTAAACCCGTGACACCCCACGTAGCTGAAGAGCCATCTGGCCAACGGCACTGGTCATTCTTGCTAGCGATTATTGATGAAGCTGCCATCCATGGCAGCCGCCGTATTTATTAGTCGAGACTGGAGCCCATGGTCCACCATCCATTGCGAATAGTCATCCCAAACCGATGTGGCCTGTTCGCCCCATCGCGTAGCACCTTCAGCGTATTTCCCACTTATCCAAGGCTGACTAGCCCGCACAAGCTCCGCGTTAATGCCGTCGACACTGTTAACAAGCACCTCTGCGGCAGCCGCCGGATTATCAATGGCAAATTGATATCCACGTGCAACCGCACTCACCCAGCGTTGCACCACATCAGCACGTTCTCGAATTATTCGTTCATTTGTAATGAGAACTGGCGTGTAATAGTCAGGCACACACCCAAGTTCCGTAAGTCCAAGAAATCGGAGGTCAACGCCGCGGAGCTTGGCTTCAACTCCCGTCCATCCTTGAAAAATCCAAACAAAATCGACGTCCCCACGTGCCCATGCCACAAAAGGATCCACCATCCCAATATCGACGAATTCAATCTGATCAATCGACCCACCGTCACAGTCCATCAGGGAAGCAAGAACCTGTCGTTCACTGGCAGATCCCCAGGCGCCGTATTTTTTGCCCTCAAAATCTCGTGGTCGTCGAATCCCCCTATCAAGGGGCGCTGCAAATCCAGACGTGTTGTGCTGAAAAACAGCTGCAACGGAAACAATAGGCACTCCCTCTACACGGCCAAGCGTCACGTTTTCCTGGAAACTCACCCCGAAATCCGCAGCTCCAGATCCGACAGCCGCCTCTGCCCCATTAGCTCCCGGTTCAACAATCTTCACCTCAAGATCTTCCTCCGCGAAGTATCCGTTGGCTTGGGCCACGTACAGCCCGGTGTGGTTGGTATTTGGAACCCAGTCAAGCATGAGCGTCACACTCGCCGGACCACTATCACGGTTGCCGCAAGCCGCAACCAAGGGAGCGGTTGCGGCTACTCCGATCACACCTAGCACACGGCGTCTCGAAACCTTCATAAATTACTCTCCTCTTCGAGGAACATATGTCCATGGAGCGATTAATCGCCCAACAACATCTACCAACAAAAACAACGCAATGCTCAAAACAGCAACTACACCTATAGCAGAAAAAACACGAGCAGTTTGGAACGAGTTAGATGCCCGAAGCATGTACAAGCCTAAGCCCTGACTTGCACCGATCCACTCAGCAATAACCGCAGCAATCACGCTGTAGCTCGCAGCGATCTTCATACCGCTCAACAAACCGGGGATAGCCGAAGGCCATTTGACCTTAAAAAACACCTGTCGGTCGTCTGCTCCCATTGATCGAAGGAGTGCAACCATGTCGGGATCAGCAGCTCTGAAACCTCCCGCTAGACTGATTACTATAGGGAAAAAACAAACCAGCGCCACAATAAGCACCTTCGGTAGCATCCCGAAACCAAACCAGATCGCTAGCAAAGGCGCGAGTGCAAAAATCGGAATGGCCTGCGACGTAACGAGCAACGGGTGAAGAGCTCGACGGGCCACCATTGACTGCTCAAGCATTCCAGCCATAACAAAAGCAGCAATGAGCGCAACGCCATACCCAAACCCAACCTCCACAAGCGTCCGCACCGTGTGTGGAGCAAGCTGTGGAAGCGACGACGAGAACTCACTCCAGATGACACTCGGTGCCGGAAGAAGCCACTCAGGAACGGCAAATATTCGAGTGACCAACTCCCACAGCATTCCAATCGCCACCAGCAACAAGAATGGAGGGATCACTAGTCGTACAACTTGAACCTTCACCGGTTGCTCGATTCCATGTATGGCACAACACAAACACCCAGAGCATCAAGCCCCGCCGAACATTCCAGTAACCGAATGTTGGCTTGGACTGCCTTGAGGTCAGTGGAAACAACCTCCCGGTGATCAGCTAAGGCTGCTCGAAGTAATTTGTCAGAACTGTATCCTTCAGTGGTTGTTTTCATCGGGCCTACACCGCATTTAAAGTCGGACTCTCGAATACAACGGATCGATATCTCGATTGCCTCACGATCTACTGCCCCACCAAGCGGAACTACTTGAATCGCAAGGTGTGCTCTTCGCATTCTCATCTCCACAAACAAAAATATCCGCGGGCTACCGTGTGCCCTGCGGATATCGTCAACCCACGATTCCCTCCGCTGGCATTATCCAGATCAGGTTTCACGGGTCGGTAACAACAGCGGCCACCTTCTCAGCCGGGCCCACCCGGCTCCCCGAATATTCAATTGTTGCAACACAATGAGCATGGAAATCCATACCCAGAAGCCAAAGCTCCCACGAAGACACGAAAGTGTCAATCCGTCGACCCTTGGCCCTCGTGAATCACAAGTACCATCCCAGTTACCACAGTCACCACCGCTGACGTCGCAAGCAGCTCATTACTGACACCAAGGCTTGCACCAAAAAAGAGGTCTCGATTGTTTAACTCATATCGAAGACCCTCAGACGAAATCCCGGTTGCTCCACCACCAAACGGAATTAGCGTGATGACATCCCCCGGATCACCATTGATTTCAGTTTGGTTCGTTAGTAACGAAACCCGACGCGTGGGGTCAACAAGGACGACGTCACGATCACGCAAAGCCTCATTGGCAAGCAAGGAGATATTGGCAAGCTCATGGTCCAGTCGGTTTCCACCGAAAGCACCTACTACGACAATCCGGTCAGGATCAGACTCAAGCGCCACTCGCAATGCCAGTTCACCATCTGTCGCGTCTTTTTCACTCGGGAACATCCGAACATCAAGTTCCGGGTTGACAACACGTAACTCCGTTAGATCGCTCTGATTAAGCGAATCCATGTCACCGACAAGGACATCGCACGAACCGCCAGCCTCAAGAATCGCCCGGACGGCACCATCGGCAGCAACAACCAGACCGCTGACCAACAGTTGTGACACGAGAAATTCTCGATCCACATCGCCGTTGAAAACAACCAGTGTCGTCACTTGAAAATCCTGTGCAACAACATCTATAACATCAGCCTACGAAAACCTCTCGGGTGAGAAAGGGGTGAGCAGAGGGTCTACATGACGATCACATACAAGGTCAGCCACGAGCTTGGCGGTCACCGGCGCCAAAGCGATCCCCTTGGTGTCATGCCCTGTACTCACAACTAGACCATCAACCACCGATTGACCCACGACAGGAAATCCGTCTGCCGTACGAGGTCGAAATCCAAGCCAAGTTTCAACAATCTCTGCATCAGCTACCACGGACACAACACCCGCTGCAGCTGCTCGAACTTCACTGATGGCATCTGGATTAATCCTTAGATCGAACCCCACATCCTCAACGGTGGCCCCAACGGCCATCAGGTCGCCGGTCCTTGGAATCATTACGCCCTCGGGGTATTGAACTGGCCGACGTAACCCTCCAGTTTTCACAGCACACATTTGGCCCTTCGCCGGACGGACCGGAAGCCGGAACCCAGGCGCCAAGCCCGCACTCCAGGCACCAGCCGCCAAGACGACAGCCTCGGCAGGCAGGATATGGTCTGCGCCGGATAACGAGAGGCCGGAAACCGCGCTACCCATGGTCTCAATACGTTCGACTAACGCTCCAAAACATATCTGCACGCCTTCCTGCAGCACGGTCTCCTTTAGTGCCAAGCCAAGCAAACGAGGATCAACGTGCGCATCGCCAGCGAAAAAGGCCGCGGATTCAAAAGCACCGTCGCATAAAGGCTCCAGTTCACTAAGAGTCGATCGAGTCAGCAGTTGCGCGCTATAACCGGCATGGTTCAACCAATGCACGCGAGCCTCAAGTTCCTCCGCCTCAGCCTTGGTCCGCGCAATCGCCATCGTCCCGTTTTCATGCCAATCCAGAGAACGTCTTGAAAGACTTTGCACAAAGGCCGGGTACAACGCACGTGATCGTCTGAGTAATTCGTACAGAGGCCCGGGAGTCGCACCGTAGTGATGCGGGGCCACCACGCCAGCAGCAGCCCACGTCGCTTCACCGGCCCGAGTTCCCTGCTCCACGACTGTAACCTCAAATCCGCGACGCCTGATCTCAAGTGCACAACTGAGACCAATGACGCCAGCCCCAACAATAGCTACATGCCGACCTCGAGAACTGGCCACTTCGATTTCGACCAATCAAGCCTTCCCAGATCTCTAGGCACCATCCAAGATCGAATGAATGGCCTCACCATTCTCTAACCACCAGTTGTAAAGCATGCTTACATCCGTCCCCATGCAGAAGTGGCGCACACCCATATCGAGATACCGCTTGGCATCGTCCGGGGAACCCATTTCAGCCCGAGGTTGAATCCCCATGCTCAGCGCGGTCTTAATGACATGGTGCTCGGCCTCAGTGACCGCCGGATCACGACCAGTTCCAGCCTTGCCAATGCTCATCGCATAATCGCTCGGACCGAACTGAACCATATCGATGCCACCAACACCAAGCACTTCATCAAGCCGACGCACCGCTTCCTCTTTTTCAATCATCAACATCACGACCGCACGCTCCAGTGCTTCGATAAACGCGGGACTCCCACCTTCAAGCACGTAACCCACATCCCTACGCATACCAACGCCATGCAGCCCCCCGGTGGCCGGACTCTCAGCCCGAACCGCCTGCACACATTCCCGGGCATCCTCT
>MDTE01023403.1_pt1 | contig 31899 bp, 26 predicted proteins | sample 811231 | NCBI WGS metagenome assembly MDTE01 (sample SAMN05326651, study PRJNA326480) | marine metagenome | isolation source: seawater | place: Indian Ocean: Red Sea | collected 2010 | reverse complement strand
TCGACGTTTGTACTAACGCATATATTCCAAACACTTCGTATACTCATAAGGATGTTTATTGGAAATGTGGAAGTAAAAGGTTTGGCACGCCTAGCCCCAATGGCAGGAATTTCTAATGCTGCCTACCGAATTATCGCGCGAGAGTGCGGCAGTGCTTTGACTACAAGCGAAGAAATCGATGCAACTGGACTCACTCGTAAGAATTCGAAAACCCGATACGATATCGCTAAGTACTTACCAGAAGAAAAGCCAATTGCCCTCCAAATATTAGGGTCTAACGCTGAGACACTCGTTCCAGGTGCCCAATGGTTGCAAGATCGAGGGGCGGATATCATCGACTTAAACATGGGTTGTCCTGTTCCGAAAATTACTAAAACAGGCCGTGGGTCTGCGATGATGAGGGATGTGAAAAAGACATCCGAAATTTTAAAAGCTATGCGTAAGGTGATCACTGTTCCTTTCACCATTAAAATTCGCAGTGGATGGGATCAAGAGCACCTAAATGCAGTTGAAGTTTCGAAAATGGCAGAAGACATCGGGGTTGACGCGATCACGGTTCATCCAAGAACCCGAGCCCAGCGATTTACCGGTCTTTCGACTTGGGACATGATTGCGCAGGTTGTCGACGCTGTGAGCATTCCCATTACTGGAAATGGTGATGTTAAATCCATGTCTGATGCCCGCAAGATGCAGATGGCAACCGGGTGTCAGTCCGTCATGATTGGTAGAGCCGCTATTGGTAAGCCATGGATATTTGATGAAACCTTTGAGGATCTTTCACCTGAAGATAAATACGATTACCAAACGCGGGTTATTGATCGCCACATGCCACTAATCATGGAACATTTTCCTGAAAAAGTAGGGCTTATACAGATGCAACGACATCTATCCTGGTATGCAGGCGGTCGTGATCGTGTCAGGTCATTCAGGGTCGAGTTATTTGCGACACGGACTTACGATGAAGCTCGTAGCGTATTCGATCGTTATTGGGAATCAGTTAATCCCGCTGTAAGCAAACAGCCTCATTTAGTTGCTGTTTAAACTGCCGGCAGGGGCATGTCGTCCCCTGTTTCGTCCTGCCATACCCTGATACGTGCACTCATTTCCCGGATTCGATCTCGATGTTCCTGAATATTGAACAGGTTATTTAATTCATAAGGATCACTATTTAGATCATAAAGTTCACATTGGTCGCCTGGAGATAAATTTAGCTTCCAGCGGTCTCCAGTGACCACACCACGCCATGGAACGGACACCATACGGTTGATTTCGGGTGAACCGAGATTTCGATCTCCCATCCCGTTCCACTGTATGAATACATCGTTGTGCGATAAATCTTTATCACCTTCTAAAACCGACACTAAGGATTTGCCTTCCAAATGTTCAGGGATATCACTGCCCGACAAATCCAACAAGGTTGGAACTAGATCTATCTGTCCGACTGACCCATCTATCCTTTGTTGTCCATCGTCATTTAGCCATGGCACATAAATGAGAAGTGGCACGTTTGATGCTTCTTCGTAAAGCGATCGCTTTTCGAGCATTCCATGGTCGCCTGCCATCTCACCATGCTCACTAGTGAACACAATGATGGTGTTTTCAGCCTGTCCGCTTTTCTCAAGTGAGTTGAAAATCTTTCCTATTTGATTGTCCACAACTGTGACGTTTGCGAAGTACTGAGCTCGAAGTTTTCTAAAACCTTCTTCGGTACTGGTGTCATGGTGATCACCACCAGCTGCTCCTAGTGGATTATTGCCACCATTCATGTAGAAATCAGACCTGAGTCGATTTACCAGTGAACCCGAATCTGGCCGTTTTCTGAATCCAGGACCTACTTCAATGTCTTTTGGATCGTAAAGATGGTTTAAAGGACCGGTATATGGTGGATGCGGTTCAAAGAAATTTACAAATAGCATCCATGGTTGATCCGCGTGGTTTCCTTTTGGATAATCCGATATGAAATTAGATGCAGTATGCCCTAGGAAACCTGCCTGCGTTTGTTCTTCGGTCAATTCAGCCCCACCAACCCAACCTTCGTAGGAGACTTGCATCGATGGAGGATCAACGCCGTGATCGCGTAACCACTGGTTGTATGGAGCTTCTTGGTATCGATATTCTTTTCGAGTAATCCTCACTCGTTGGAAGTCTTCGACTGCTTCCCATTTGTCAAAACCGTGTTGTGCTGTCATATCATCACCGAGATGCCACTTACCCATGTGGGCGTTGTAGTACTCGCTTGCGATCATGTCTCCAATAGTCGGGATGTCACGGCTAAGCGGGATATTATTGCGTTGTAGCCCGGTTGCATATGGGTAAAGGCCTGTCATGATCGAAGCCCGTGCTGGCGTACAGACGGGTTGGGTCACATAGGCGTTTTCGAATACAAAACTTTTCTTTGCAAGTTTGTCGAGATTAGGAGTTTTGATCCAGTTGTTGCCATATGCTCTCATCGAGTCTCGGCGCTGTTGGTCGGTCAGGATAAAAAGTATGTTTGGTTTACGATTTTCCATGGGTGTCATCCGCTGATAGGTGTTTTAATTTTATGATTCCCATAAATATCTGAAACGGGAAATTACAATCATTGGTTATATTCAAACTACTAGATTTCATCGAAGGTTTTTGTCAGAAAATGGTACCGCACACCTTGCATGATAATTGCCAATGGTTGTAAAAAAATGATCATTGCGTTTGCAGTTTTACCATCAATTTGATGTTAGGAGTTAGAATTTCACTTAGGCGGGTTATAAATATTCATACTCCGGAGATTCATTTGACCAGTCAGTCTGAAATTACGTTCGAACCTTCCAATAAGAAACGCGAGTCTCGTCCTTGGGGATCGTATGAAATTTTGGTTAGTGGTTCTGGGTTCCAGACAAAGCGGTTAACGGTGAAAACAGAATCTCGTCTTTCATTGCAGTGGCACCGCCATCGTGACGAAACTTGGGTCGTAGCGCGTGGCACGGCAAAAGTCATACTCGGAGAAGAAGAGCACACTCTTGGTCGAGGGCAATCAATGTTTGTACCACGCAATACTCACCATAGGATTGAAAATATTTCTTCAGTCGAACCATTGGAGATCATTGAAGTGCAGACTGGAGATTATATTGGTGAGGACGACATTGTTCGTTTAGAAGACGATTTTGGACGCGCTGATTAACCGGATGACTCTATTTCAGTGCGACACTACCGTCCTCACGGATTGGGGCTGGCGCATTAGCGGGGTTAAATGGATGCATGGCGGCTGCTTTTTCGTTAAATAACACTCCTAGTCCTGGTTTTTCGGAAGGTGTATACCAGCCTCGTTCGAGTTTCATGATCTCGTCGGTCATATCGCGTCTAGGTGGCACTTCTTCCTCGACGGATTCTTGAACGTCCCACGATGGCGACGCGGTTCCAATAGCGATACATGCGGCTGTTGCGATAGGCCCTTGGAAATTGTGTGGGCAAATTTTAATGTGATGAGCTTCAGCAATCGTTGCGATTTTTTTAACGCCAGTGATTCCACCAGCTACAGCGATATCAGGTTTGAAGAATGCAGGTTTTGCCAGTTGAGCGTATTCACGGAACTCCCATATGCCGATGTTTCGTTCGCCTATCGCAAGTGGAAGTCGCATCTTTGCAGCTACTTCTCCCATTGCAACTACCGAGTCGGGGACGATGGGATCTTCTATGAAGTAAGGCCTCAGTTTTGCGACTTCTTCGCAAAAGGCGATTGCTTCGTGTGGTTGCATGTTTCTGTGGATCTCGATTCCGACGTCGAAATCCCATCCAACGGTTTCCCGTACGGCTGAGACCATGTCGACTGCGAGGCCGATCATTTTTGTGTAGGTCAGTTCCGCCCAGTTTTTGGGCATTGGAGTGAACTTTAGTGCAGAGAAACCTTGGTCTAGTGCCTTTTTGGCTCCAATAGCGCATTCTTCAGGAGTGTCGCCACCGATTCCCTGAGCAATACCCCGAATTTTCTGGCGAAACTTTCCACCAAGTAAGTCCCAAATAGGAGCCTGAAGTCGCTTGCCCTTAATGTCCCAAAGCGCCATATCGATAGCACTAATCGCACCACCAATGCTGTTACCTCTAAACGCTGAGTTATAGCGCCAGAGATAGCTCCAAATATGTTCTATATCTCCGGCATCCATACCGATTAGCGCATCGGCAAATGCGTGGATTGTTTGTTCAGCAGCTTTTGGATACGACCAGTAACACGATTCTCCAATACCTTCGGTTCCGTCTTCAGTAGTGATTTTTACCACAAGGTATCGGTCCACAAAAAAAGTTTCAATCTTTGCAATATTCAAAATTCTTCTCACATATGCCTGATGTATTTGTAACTAATTTTGGAGGTAATAAAAAATTTAAATGTTCCAATGGGCGTTAATGCTCGCTTCGTATTGGGCTGTCTCTTCGTTTTCGATTTCTTCAATGGTCACTGGGCGACCGAGTACTGATGATTCTAAAGCTGCGTTACATACAGCTAGGTCCTTTCGACCGGTATATGCATCTACTTCAGGCACGGTGCCATCGGCTATACATTGACCTAGCTCATAGTATTCCAGAGCTACAAGAAATCGATCCGAATCTCCAGTGGGCCTGTTGTACGATCCAAGTCTGTCACTACCAAAAAGCCGGGCGGGGAGTTCATCCAGGTGAAAATCTGGAACGAGTTCCAGAACTTCATCACCGGATATCGTGCCGACACCATCTATAGTCACCGTCAACTCGTCACCCCTGCGGTTTTTTGCAGGAGTTATTGAACCCTTACTGCCGTAAATCATCCCGTATTGTGTTGCCTGGCCGTGTGCGGCATAAAACGAAGTCCATTGTCCAACTGCACCGCTCTTAAATTTGAGAGTAGAAATGACCATGTCTTCCGCATCTGCGTCGATCTCGTTGGGTACTTCATCTTTCCAGTGATCGTAGAAATCATGGACCCCTATGCGTTCACCCCGATATCGCTTAGGTTCCCATATTTTTGAAACTGCAAATACTTCTTCTATATCGCCTAGGTAGTACATCATCTGGTCAACGGTATGCACTCCGGCATCAACAAAAATTCCACCAATATTTTTATAGTGTCGCCAAGGCAATATGATGATTTCTTTACCGCCTCCAGCTGATCCCAATAACATGCTATACGGGATACCGATTACGCCTGAATCTAAAACGGCTTTGTTGAGACGACACATTGGGTCACGTCGTTCCTGCTCAGCCACGCTGAGGATCTTGCCGCTGCGTTTCCACGCATCGATCACACGGTTACATCCTCGGATTGTTAGTGAAAGCGGTTTTTCACATAGGACGTTGTATCCGAGATCGAATGCCATCTCGGCGACCATATGATGGGATCCGGAATCGGTGGTGATATCTACTGCTTCAATATCTGGTCGTTTTTTTCGCATATCTTCCATTGAGGTGAAGACTTCGGGACGACTTCCGAGCATTTCTTCTGCTTTGTCGGCAAGATGAAGGGCGTTTTCTTTCCGGGTGTCACAAACGGCTACTAATTCAACGTTGGCCATACCACTTTCGTAAAGTGAACCTAAGGCACGCAGGTGTCTGCCACCCATTCCTCCGGCACCTACTATTGCAATTGGAATAACAGTCATTGGTTTACTCCTGTCTTTTTTTGATTAGTTTTCCATTGAAATTTACAAAACTTGGTAATTAGCTTCATGGTTTACCTGTCTTGGACACTGCCATCGAATCCAATAGGAGTATCGAGTACTTTTGGGTTCTCCGGTCCTGACAGAGCGACTTCATTCAGTTCGATTCCGAGTCCCGGACCTTCTGGAACCATGAGATATCCGTCTACTAGTTTCAAAGGAGCTATTAACAGATCACTTTTTGGTGGCTCGGACTCACCGGTATACTCCTGTAGCGCAAAGTTAGGGATACAGGCATCGAGTTGGACACAAGCGGCTGTGCTGACCGGTGAAAGCGGGTTGTGGGGTATTACTTTTACATGTTTTGCTTCTGCCATGGCGGAAACTTTTTTCGAGCCCGAGAGTCCTCCGCACAGACAGAGATCAGGTCGAATATATGACGTGGCATTTGCATCTAAAAGCTGTTCATACTCAAAAATTGTTGTAAAACGCTCACCAGTGGCGATCGGGATATTGCACTGGTCGGCTACTTGAGCCATACGGGCGGGACTGTCCGGAAGCATTGGGTCTTCGTAGAAAAATGGATTGAACTGCTCAAGTCTACGACCGAGCCATATACTTTCCGCTGGAGCCATTTGCCGATGGATTTCGACGCAGATATCTGCGTCGCCCCCAACTGCTTCTTTGACGGCTCCGACTCGGTCTACCGCTTCATCTGCCCATTCCGTATACGATTTGTGAAGGTAATAATCAGGTGGGAATGGGGTGAATCGGACTGCGGTGAAGCCTTCTGCTACTGCACCTTTAGCACTCTCCACGAGCTCGTTTTTGGTTGTGCCACCGACGTGCATGTAACAACGGACTTTGTCGCGTGTTTTACCACCCATTAGATCGTAGATCGGTACGCCTAATCGTTTGCCTTTGATGTCCCATAAAGCAATGTCAATTGCTGAAAGGGCGCCTTGAACGACTGATCCCATAAAGTGAGAAGAACGATACAACCACTGGTAGTGGTGCTCGATGTAATCAGGGTTTTTGCCTTTTAGATATTCTGCCATCGTGTCGACCATCGTTTTGGTTGGTCTTTGCCAGCCGTGGACTCCACCCTCACCGATTCCGACAGTACCGTCTTCGCAGTAGATGCGGATCAGTAACCACCGGTCCCAAAGTATCGTTTCGACTCGTTCGATTTTGGTTGAATCTGGCATGTAGAGATAATCCGTATTTTTAATATATGCCCCGAAAATTCAGGTACATTCAAGCTGAAATGATTTGTTATTCGAGAAGGTATCCTCGAATCGAATCAGATTCAACATCAATTTGGTTTGTGCTGAGCTTATAGAGGAGTTATAACCGCGTAACGGTTCTAAGTGTCGTAAATTTGGCGTTTCACTAACTCAAGATTCGACAATGTTTTGATAAGTAGAGAGAAGTATTAAGTGCTTGATCTAATAATAAAAGGCGCAACGGTAATAGATGGATCTGGTTCTCAAGGAGTTGTACTTGATGTTGGAATTGCAGGTGATCGTATTGTCTCGATCGCTTCGAGTATCGGTGTTGAATCAGTTGAGATTCTTGATGCGCGTGGTCTAACTTTAGCCCCAGGATTTATCGATGTTCATTCTCATGATGATTTTCATGTCTTGATCGAGCCTGAAGTTCGCCACAATATCTTGCAGGGCATTACAACCGCAATTGTCGGTAACTGCGGATTTGGTGCAGCTGGGTCAGCCGCCGGGAAGATCCAGATGAAGGCGATTAACGAGCCGAGCATCGAACTTCCAGACTGGACTGGCTATGCTGGTTACCTTGAACAGGTCGATAATACGTCACCTGTTTTGAACATTGCAGCGTTGATCGGTCATCACACTGCTCGGCGAGAGGCGATGGGGGGTGTGGCAGATCGAACACCAACCAAGACTGAGCTCGCATCGATGATCGCTAACGTAACCGAGGGTATGGAAGCCGGGGCTGTTGGGATGTCTACTGGATTGGTATACGAGCCGGGTCGATACGCTAGGACAGAGGAAGTTGTTTCATTATCTAAAGTGGTTGGACGATACGGCGGACTTTACGTTTCACACATGCGTGATGAGGGTGGAGGATTACTCGACTCTGTAAGAGAAACTCTTCATATTGGAGAAGCAAGCGGTGCTGGTGTTCAGGTCTCACATCATAAATCTGTGGGCAAAACGAACTGGGGGATGGTTACTCATTCACTCGAAATAATTGAAGACGCTGTTGCCAGAGGCTTGGATGTAACTGCCGACCAGTACCCGTATACCGCTCGTAGCACAATGTTGTTTGCTCTCGTACAAAACGGAACCTTCAATGATGCCTTAGATGGACCTATGGGTAAGTCTGAGCCTTCGGAAGTGCTTTTGTGCTCGGTTCCTGGGTATGAGGATTTTGAAGGTCGAACACTCCAAAGCTTTGTTGAAGAATTTGATTTGCCAGGAGAAGAAGCTGCAAATAAATTATTGAGTGACTACTCTGATTCCATTCTTGTAGCGGCATTCGGGATGGATGAAGGCGATATTCGCATGGTCATGGCTCATGATTCAACGATGATCGGTACGGATGGACTTGATCGTGGTTCCAAGCCCCACCCGCGTGCTTGGGGAACATATCCGAGAATATTAGGAAAGTATGTGAGAGAAGAGGGCGTGATCTCTCTCGAGAATGCAATATATAAGATGACGCACATGCCTGCATACAAGTTTGGAATTGTAAACAGAGGATTAATAAAAGAAGGTTATTTTGCCGATTTAGTGATATTCAATCCTGATACGGTTCTTGATCTTGCGACCTATCAGAATTCCCGTATTGGCCCATCAGGAATGCCCCATGTAATCGTGAATGGTGAGTTCGCCGTTCGTGATGGGAATCATCTAGGGACTAGGTCAGGTCGCGCCTTGCGGAGAGGTGAAATTTATTAATCCAGTTGAGTACGCCCAGAGTAGGGAATATCAGGAAAATCATTGGACTTCCAGCGAAGACAAGGAAATCATGGCTTCAGAAATAATTGAGTCGGTTTTTTTAACTCCGATCCCGTCAAGCTACCGAAAAGAATTAGGCAAAAATGCATATATTGACAATATTGGCATGCAACGCTTGGAATGGGTAGTTTGTGCGCGTAGTTCGAGTGGAGCCGAAGGGATATCGATTGCCAATCGGTTGATTCGAGAAGGCAGTGTTGAAAGTGCGCTCGCTTACATTAAAAGCGCTTTATTGGGTCGTGAAGTAGATCAGTTGCTTGAAATTTCCGACGGGGTTGTAACCGGAGCTGGCCCAGGTATGGATCGCTGGTACCGGCGTAACGGTTGGATGACAATATTGGCATTTGATTTGGTAGGTAAGGTTCAAGGGGTGTCGGCTATCGACCTTCTTGGTGGGCGAAAACACGATTCTGTTCCCGCTTATGACACTACTCTCTATTTTCAGGATTTTCTCAATCCAGCAAAAGGTGCAGAACAGGTTGCAGATGAGGCATCTCAGGCGGTAAGTGATGGTTGGCGGGCGGTTAAATTGAAAATAGGAAGAGGTGGGCGGTGGATGTTACCCGATGCAGGGATGCGGCGAGATATTGATGTTGTGCTTGGTGTGCGTGAAGCGGTTGCCTCTGACGTGAAAATTTATGTTGATGCCAACTTCGGATATGACAATCATTTCGATTTGCTTGATCGATTTATAAAGGAAGTTACTCCGGCAGATATTTTTTGGTTTGAGGAAATGATTACCCATAGTGTCGACGGTTACAAGCGGATGCGAGAAATTCTTGCTAAGTATGGCTCTGGGGCACTGTTAACTTGTGGAGAAGTGGATCGGGATCCCATCTCAGAAATTTTCCAGGATTTGATTGATGGAGGTTTGATTGACGGTTATCAACCGGATATTGTTGGGCACGGCTATCTGGGCTGGCTGGATGTAGAGCGTCAACTCTCAGGCACTGGGGTTAGAACTATTCCTCATAACTTCGGAAATGGATCTTTTGGCACTTATGCGAGCATCGTGTGGGGTGCTACTTCAGAGACGTATGTTTCTTTAGAGGATGAACGAGCGGTTCCTTGTTATCTGACTGCGCTGCCTGAATTTACTGACGGTGCCTACGCTTTACCGAATGGAACGGGTTTAGGGGTGGATATCGATTATTCCAGTTACGCTGCTTATTCCAAGCACGAAAACAGGATGGTGGTGTAAACATGTCGGATCGAATTCTTGATAGCCACGTTATAAATAAAGTCACAATTACACCTGTTGAAACCTATTTTGGCTCCCCGGGTGGAGGCAGGATCATTGGGCGTAATGCCAAGAGCGAGAATTATGGACATAATCAGCGCGAATGGTTGCTTCAAATAATGACTAATTCAGGATTGAAGGGTCTGAGTAATGCTCGGCCTGGCATGAATGGAGGAGCAATAGTTGACCTGTATAACGACTTTCAAGATCTAATTGGACAACCATTATCTGCGTTCTTTACGGTTTCGGCTGGGCGAGTGATAGGTATTAACCCTAGATGGTCCGATCTGATAGATCGTTACGGTTTTTTGGATGTCGCTCTTTTTGATTTGATAGGACGGGCTCTGGAAAAGCCTGTCTACAGTCTGCTCGGCGATAAAATGCGTGGCCAAATTGAAAGCTATGATTCCACTTTATATTTTCAAGATTTAGTGAATCCATCCGAAGGTGCCAATGCTGTAGCGATCGAGGCTATGGAAGCTGTTGCAAAAGGTTGGCGTGCTTTGAAGCTCAAACTGGGACGGCCCGGAAAATGGTTTGAGCCACATGCTGGCACATACCGAGACATTGAAGTAGTGGAAACTGTTCGTAGAGCTGTAGGTGATGACATAAAGATTCTCGTCGATGCAAATAATGGCTATGATGGCCGACTTGACCTTCTTCGAGAGTTTGTAATAGGGATCAGTGATCTCAATGTTATGTGGATGGAAGAGATGGTCACTGAGAATCTTGCAGATTATCGAAAGCTAAGGGACTGGCGAGATAAATACACTCCTCAAACCATGATTGTCGATGGTGAAGGCCATAAGGGACGCCAGACGATTTATTGGCAATTGATGGAGCAAGGGCTACTCGATGCGATACAGCCCGACATGCTTCACATGGGGTTTTGGAAGTATCATGTTCTCGCTCGAGATATCGAGGAGTCAGGCAATAATACGCTTGTAGCTCCTCATAACTACAACGCTGCGTACCTAGGTTTGAGAGCCGATATTCAATTCGGCGCAGCCACAACGAGATTCGTAATCGCAGAAGACTCGACACTGGATTTCGAGTTGTATCAGGGGCCGGAATACGTTTTTAATGACGGTGCATATGACGTGCCTGATTCGCCAGGATTAGCGGTGAGTATTGATCAGGAAATGTATGAGCGTGTTTACAAAAAACATGAAACTTTAATTATTTAAGCGGGTTAACCAATCTAGGAAATTCATTCATGCTCAAAGTACTAATAACAGGTGTTACAGGTCGAGTTGGCGCAAATGTAGCCCAGAATTTTTTAAACCGTGGATACGATGTTACCGGGCTGGTATGGCCAGGGGATAGGCAGATAGAGAAAATGAAAGCTATAGGTGCTGACATTTTAGAAGGTGACCTTGCTAGTTCTGCCGACGTGAATGCCGCTGTGGATGGCCAACAGGTAATTATTCACCTTGGCGCTGCTTTTCAGGCTGGTGGACCGTTCACTCCCGAACAATATTTTGACACCAACGTCAAAGGTACGTTCAATGTGCTCGAGGCTTCTAAGAATCTCGGAGATCATCTAAAGCACGTATTAATTACGAGTACTGATGCCACGATGTTCAAATACCCCGAGGAAGGAATATCTGAGCCCATTGCGGAGGATTCCCTGCCACTGTCTACCACAGATTGGTACGGCTACTCTAAAGTTTTGTGCGAGAGTTTATTGCACCGATATCACGCTCAAGACAATCTTCCAGGCACTATTATTCGGTTTGCTAATGTCTGGGGTGCTGGTGAAATTTTAAAGTTTGGGCAGTTCCACCTGAGTACTTTCCTCAAGCAATTTGAAAGCCGCACTGATCCTGCGGGTGAGGCTACTTTCAAAATTCTTAAACACGAGTATGACCGCAGTGATGGTGGATCTCGGTTTATCGTTGCGAGGGACAGAAACGGTCGATCGTGGAAGAAGCATCAAATCGAGGTTCGAGATATTGTTCATGGATATGAACAAGCAGTATGTGAGCCTGCGACTTTTGGAAATGTTTACCAGCTTGGCTCAAAGGAACCGTTTACCTGGGAGGTACTCGTTCCTTATATTTCTGAGAAGACTGGGATTCCTTATTCTACTGTCGATCTTCCTATGAATCCTACTTTTTATGAGTATGATCTTTCAGCGGCCCAAAAAGATTTTGGGTATGCTCCCAGTTTGTCGGTATTTGAAATGGTTGATGAGGCGATTAGATACAATAAAGAGGGTGGGGGAGGAATAGTTCCGACGAACGTTTGAGGTGTTGAGGCCTACATGGTGAGTTAGGTGGTTACGGTCTGACACGATTCATGGCGACATAAACTCCTATTGCCAAACCGATCAAAGCGATAATGTTGGTAAACAGTCCACCGGGGAGGCCAAGTAATGTTGCTATGTTTATTCCGATTAACCAGGCTAGGAACATCGTGAATGCTGCAACGTATCGAAGCCGGTTGTCTATCTTGTATTTTCCAGCTCTTCGGACGAAATCTCCAACTGGTGCTCCTGCTAATCCAACAATAAGCGCTGCCACGACATTCCCGATTCGAAAATTGAACGGTAGGTTCCAAAGAAGCCATACGATAAGTGCGTAGGCAACTCCAAATCCTAGTGCTGCTAAGGCAGACAAAATTATCGTAGTGGTCAGTTCACGGGAATTTGCTTGGAAGATTGGGGCTTGGCCTATTTTAGCGCAATCTGGGCACCGCGCTCCCACTGGTGATTGCATCATGCATTGCGGGCAGATCAGATCGCCACACCTGCCGCATCGAAGGTTCGATGGGACGTTTGGGTGACGAAGGCATTTGTTGTTGAAACTGTCGTCGGTCATTTGTAAAGCAGAGTACTTAAAAAAAACAGTAAATTTTTTTGAATTCGTAAATGAGCGTCATTGATTGATCCAGTTTTCACGCGCTGCAATATCTCGGTCGAATATTAACCTTGTTCGAATTAACCTCAGTGATATTTGTTTTTTGTCGTCTCTAAGGGAGTTCGATGTGATTCTTTTTAGCATAGTGATAAAGGCAAACACCAATGCGAACCATACAATTTCCACAGGCAAATTTAATAAGGCTGCCCAAATTGGCATAAGAATCACTGCAATGAGCCACCATGCAGCCGAATCTTTCCATGGAGTGAAGTGTACGCCGAGTGTTGGAATTGATGCATAGACTATGAGTAGCGGAAAGTTGATAGCTAGGGTGGCGCCAAAAACGGTTGCCATACCGCGCCCTCCCTTAAATCTCGAAAATATTGACCAATTATGTCCGGCTATCCCAGCAAGTCCTGAAGCCATTTCGATTTCAATGCCCAGCCCAAGAATTTTTTCGGAGGCAATGAGTACCGGCAATGTGCCTTTGATAAAAACATCAAAAGGCGCAACTGGTACCACCCACCACGCTCCGACCTGTGACGCTAGGTTAGATGCTCCGATGTTTTTTGATCCAAGTTCTCTGATATCGACGTTTTTCGCAAGTCGCCCAATGAGATATGAGGTTGGGATGGAACCTACCAGATAAGCGCCTACTATTATCGAAAACGGCAGATATACGTCCATAGTGTTCAAATTATTCCTGCCGGGATGTTACCGACATTGGAACCATGCATGTCGATCGCCCGTGTCAGTAATTTTGACACTGTATCTGGTGGTGGGCCGTTCATGCCGGGGGTAGATTCGTTCTTTGTTCCAAGAGCATGATAATCAGTACCACCGCATGGTACAAGATTATATTTGGTAGCTATATCTAAGTAGGTATTAATTCGATCGCTTCGGTATTTTTCAGCGTATACCTCGATACCTACTAGTCCAGCTTTTACTAGTTGTTTTATGATATCGCTTAGATGGGTTACAGTGCGGGGGTGTGCAATTGCTGCTACCCCGCCTGCAGAATGAATAATCTCAAGTGCGTCAATAGGATGAAGCTTAGGTCGGGGTACACGGGCGATTCCTTTTTCTCCTATGAATCGATCGAATGCTTCAGCTATTGTCTCTACGTGACCTGCTTCGATCATCGCACGAGCTATGTGTGGTCGTCCTATCGATCCCCTAGCCAATTCCACGACTCGTCGCCAAGAGACGGGTCTGTTAATTGCAGCGAGCTTATCGACTGTTGCGCGTGCACTTTGAATTCGTTCAGTTCTGAATTGTTCTAATCTTGATTGCAACTTCGAGTCGCTGGAATTAATAAAGTACCCCAGAAGATGCAGTTCAGAATCGTTGGTTGCAGTTCCTAACTCGATTCCTGGAATTACTGTGAGTTGCTTGTGAGTTGATGCAGCTTGGATGGCCTGATCGGATCCGATAGTTGCGTCATGGTCAGTGATTGCGATGATTCGTAGTGACGTTTTGGAGATTTGCTCAATTAATTTTTTCGGAGTCAGGGTGCCATCGGATGCGGTGGTGTGTAGGTGAAGATCGATTTCCACGGGCCATTCAGGTGAAACTGTTGGAGTTGCGGGGTTATATCGGCTGCTTTTTGATTGGCCGTTTGGAGAATGATTCAAATTTCTATCTGCCGATCAACTCGTGCCATTGAATGCGCTAGACCGGTAGAGGTATCGATTTCAATCAAAACAGAATTGAAATTCATCGTGCCATTTCTAACGGGTTCCATACGCTGGCGGTATCCGGTCAGAAAACGATTGAGGGATCCTTCAACATTCACTCCAAGGATAGAATCTACGGCCCCTACCATCCCGAGATCACTTACGAAAGCAGTGCCTTCTGGGAGAATCTTGCAGTCGGCGGTTGGGACATGTGTATGCGTTCCAACAACAGCTGCAACCCTGCCGTCTAAATGCCAGGCCAAGGCAGCTTTTTCAGATGTTGCCTCTGCATGAAAGTCGACCACTATTGGCTTACCCTGTCCGAAGCCACCAGCAAGCAGGTCATCAACCACAGCAAAAGGCGAGTCGAACTCACCGACCCAAACGCGTCCGATTAGATTGATTACAGCGACTGGACCTGTGTCATCAGCCGCCCCTCTTCCGGGCGTGCTTGCAGGGTAATTTAATGGTCGCAGTACAGGTAGGTATGGGTCGTCGAGGTGTTCAATGAATTCTCGTTTATCCCAAACGTGGTTGCCGGTTGTGATGACATTGGCTCCAGCTTCTATCATCTCTATGACGGTATCTACAGTCAGCCCCATGCCTGCGGCGAGGTTTTCACCTTGAAGGGTTACAAAGTCCACAGAAAATTCGGCTTTTAGATCAGTTAATAAACTGCTAACTGCCCGGCGCCCTCCCTTACCGACGACATCGCCGATCATTAGAACCCGCATGAGAGCCTTCCAAGATTTGTGATTATGATAGATTCACCATTGCTATGTTGAAAATTGTCGTCCAAAAGAATCAGTTCAAATAAATTCCTGTCCGATAGAACCGAAAAGAAATTTGGCTGATCATCCATAAGATTCAAGGTTTTAATACCTTAGTGATAGTGTGTTTTTAAACCTGCTATTGGGCGATTTCGACTGTTCTTGACTCTCTTATTACTACAACTCGAATTTGACCTGGGTAAGCAAGAGTTTCCTCGATCTTCTGAACGATGTTTCGTGCAAGATTAGCAGCGGAAACATCGTCGGTGCTTTCAGGATTTACGAGAACTCTAACTTCACGACCAGCCTGAATAGCGAAAACTCGTTCAACTCCCTCGAAACCTTGAGCAACTTCTTCAAGAGCCTCCAATCTTTGGATGTAATTTTCTATCGTATCCTGTCTGGCCCCAGGTCTAGCAGCGCTGATCGCGTCGGCGGCAGCCACTAAAAATGATTCAACCGTTGTCATCTCGCGATCATGGTGCTCCTTGATTGCGGTAATCACAATCTCTTTCTGACCGTATCGCTTTGCCATATCAGCTCCGATTTCAGCGTGAGGACCATCTACTTCGTGTGTAAGCGCCTTTCCGATGTCATGCAGGAATCCGGCTGTTTTAGCCGCCTGTGGGTTAGCACCAATCTGTGCGGCGAGTATTCCAGCAACGAGGCCAACTTCAACGGAATGCTGAAGAACATTTTCTCCGTAGCTGTAGCGGAATTTCAATCGACCGATAAGTTTGACAAGCTCAGGATGTAGGCCTTTTACATCAGCGTCGAATGTCGCTTTTTGGCCGGCTTTGCGAACCACCTCATCCACTTCGGAGCGAGCTTTATTCACTGATTCTTCAATCCGGGCTGGATGGATACGCCCATCCTTGATTAGACGGTTAATTGCAACTCGGGCAATTTCGCGTCTAATAGGATCAAAGCAAGATATCGTGATCGCTTCGGGGACGTCGTCGATTATCAGGTCGACTCCAGTTGTGGCCTCAATTGCTCTGATATTTCTGCCTTCTCTACCGATGAGCCGTCCCTTCATTTCATCATTTGGTAATGAAATACTTGTCACGGTGGCCTCCGAAACGACTTCGGACGCGAGCCTCTGCATACTTTCGGCGAGAATCAAACGAGCTTTATCGTCAGCCTCATCTTGTGCTACTAGTTCGGCATCCCTGTACCGGCGCGCTAACTCAAATTCAATATCTTCTTCAGCTTGATCTATAAGTTGTTGCCTAGCATCTGACATGGAAAGACCGGAAATCGTTTCCAGTTTTTCACTAACCTGCAGTCTCAGATCATCGAGCTTTGACTTTTCATTTATTAACTCGTTACGTTGATCCTCTAACTGTGATTCATGTTCGTCTGCTGCATTGGCCTTGCCTTGAAGTACTTCTTCCTTGGCCTCAAGACGACTTTGTTGGCGCTGTAACGTTAACTTTTGATCATTGATCTGAGCTTGCGCATCACTACGTAACTGAAGCGCTTGCTCTTTTGCTTCAAGAAGAATCTCCTTGCTACGAGCGTTGGATCTGCGCATTTGTTGCGCTGACGCCTCTTCGACGGCTCGCTGTGATTTTGCCGAAAGGATGTTGTGGAGTTGAAAGCCTAGTCCGCTCCCAACCACAACCGCTACTAGGGCTACAAGAATGGCTGTGAGGATGATTTCCATCCTGGACCTCCTGAGCCAATAGGTTATTTTGTTGTAATTTTCAGTGCGACAAGTGTGATTTAAATTTCACAATTAGTGAAGCACTGGGTTGAATAGTAAGATCGAATCGAAACCGAGGCAAGGATTTATACTGGGAATTAGCAGTAAGTCGTAATTTTTCTGAAACTAAAAGTCACCAAGAAGTTACTTTTATGTTTTCATAAGGTAATTCCCCGACGTCGAACAAAATTCCTTAGTTTTCTTCAGGTTCTGGATCGCCAGGGGTATCTTCTTCGCCTTCTGCACCTTCTTCTCCTCCAGCGTCTTCGAGTATTTCACCTTCTTCATCTTCAGTTACTGGTGTAAGGTCCTCTTCAGCGGTAACACGTGGTGGTTGTACCCAAGCAATTCGTTCGTCTTCAGGACCTGCAAGTTCGACTCCTGCAGGGAACTTTACTTCATTTGCCAGAATTGAAGCGTCAATTGTCTCCAGAATCGAACAGTCGACTATTATTTCATTTGGAACATCGAATGGCTTGGCGCGGACTAATATTTCGAATGAGCCCTGAGTAACCACACCTGCTCCACCAGCTGTTCCTGGTGCATCTTCTTGGCCTGTTAATACGATAGGCACCGGGACTTCTACTAGTTGTTCAACATCTACGCGTTGAAAATCTACATGTTGAATATCACCGGTTACAGCGTGTCGGGCGATTTCGCGAACTATAGTTACTGTGTCTTTACCATCCGAAGACTTCAGCGTGATAGGAGTAGTACGCCCTGCAGTGCGTAGGGCGATACGCAGATCATTTTCCTTGGTCTGGAGAGACTCCGAATCTTCGTTGAGTCCGTACATGTGTACAGGGGTAATTCCTTGCCTCCTTAGTGCACGATTCTTTTTACCAAAAGTTGTACGAACTTCGACTTCCAGCGTAACCGCGTCCATCGCGATCATCCCCCATAAAACTGTAAATTGGCGACCAAAACTTGTTACGGTGAAGCAAAGGAATCAGTCTTAGCGATAGTGTCATCATGCATGAAAGGTATTTGAAATTGATTATTTCTATTTATGCATGACTACGGATTCTATCATGGAGACGGTACCACGGTTAAAGACATTTACAGACATTCTGGTAATACCTGATCCCTCAATAGTGAATGGATGCGGTGAGTAAACATTCGATGGATAAACGTGTTGCGATGATATGATTGGGCAGGCTTGGTCCTACTTCAACTCGTTTCTTTGTTGAGTTAGGTACTCTTTTCTAGTGGATGCCGAGCTTGGAGATTTAAACTATGTTAGTGCCAATGAGAGTGGACTACGGGGTCAGGGCCCTCGTTTACCTTGCGCAGGGCGATAGTGATCAGTTCATCTCCACCTCTGCAATTGCCCGCGCTCAACATATTCCAGAACCTTACTTGCTCAGGATATGTTCGGAATTGCAGAAATCGGGTTTGATTGATTCACGGCGAGGTCCGCAGGGCGGTCATAGGTTGGCAAAATCAGCGGACGATATATCGGTGAGCGATGTCGTGAATTCTGTTGAATATTCTCTTGCACCAGTTGATTGTGTTGAAGAACCGGAAGGATGCCGGCTTTCGGGAGCTTGTTCGCAACGTGAATTATGGAGTGACGTTGAGAAAATGTTGTTGGAGCATCTGAGCAAGGTTAGGATCGCTGAATTGCTCAGCCAGCAGATGGAAATGGCAAGTGGGGCTTCCTTTCGTGTAGATTTCTAGTGGGATTTATTAAGAACAATTTTGCCACTTAACTTAATTATTGATCAGTAACTGTTCAACCGGAAGCGTTTATGGTCTAAACGACTCTTATCGGATAATCAATTTCTTTTTCTTCTATCAGTCTTCATCCTTAAATGGAGCCATATGAGTTGTACTGCGTAGTAGAATTGAATGTGAGTAATATCGATGGACTCGCGACAAGGGGATATTTTTTGGACTGCGAATTTATCCGTCGGATTGGATCAGAGGTAAGTTTAGGGACATGGTACAAACCAAGGGCTTCACGCCACTCACCCCCGCACAGGTTCAGCGCTATAGCCGCCACCTGATCATGAACGGTGTCGGTAGTGCGGGTCAGAGAAAACTGATAGACGCAAAGGTGCTTATCATTGGCGCTGGTGGCCTTGGTTCACCGGTGGCGCTTTATTTGGCACTGGCAGGCGTAGGCACCTTAGGTGTTGTTGATTTCGATACGGTTGACGTATCAAATCTTCAGCGTCAGATTTTGCATACAGACGCAGATGTTGGACGACCTAAAGTGATTTCAGCGAAGGAAACGTTGAATGCTCACAACCCAGACGTAAATGTAGTAATACACGAGGAACCTATTAATTCTGAAAATGCTATGGATATCATCCCTCATTACGACATTATCGTGAATGGGGCCGATAACTTTGCAACGCGGTACCTAGTAAATGACGCTTCGTTTCTGGCGGGCAAGCCTCTTGTTGATGGTGCTATTTTGGTTTTTGATGGTCAGGCCACAACTTATCAACCGGGTAAAGGTTGCTATCGGTGCATGTTTCCAGATCCTCCGCCTCCGGGTGAAGTTCCTAATTGCGCAGAGGCCGGCGTGATAGGAGCACTTCCTGGTCTGGTGGGTTCGATTCAGGCACTTGAGGTTGTAAAGTTGGCTATGGGCGTTGGCGAGACGCTTACAAGTCGTATGTTGTTGATTGATGCGCTGACAATGGATTTCCGGGAGATTAAGATCCGACGCAACCCTGAATGTAAACTCTGCGGGGATAATCCAGAAGTTAAAGAGCTAATCGATTATGAGATTTTCTGTGGCATCGTGCCGCCTTCGCCAATAGAAGAGCAAATTGCGTCGGCTGACTAATTTGCTGATATTTATTACGTTCCCGTTTATGATTGGTATCTGATCAGCTGGTTTATCCGATGCAAGAAGACTTTTTGGTTTCGTCGTTAGCTGCACCTACGTATGCAATAAAAAATGATCCGTTGTCAGCCATTGGCAATACGCCGCTGGTAGATGTGTCTGTCCTCAGCCCCAATCCGAAGGTTCGGATTCTTGGCAAACTCGAATCTGTTAATCCGACCGGTTCTGTGAAAGATCGAGCTGCTAAATCACTTATTCAATCAGCAGAACAAAATGGGTTACTTAAACCAGGAGACACAATATTAGAACCAACCTCTGGGAACACTGGTCTTGGGCTGGCGATGATAGGGCGCATTCGAGGGTATAAAGTCAAAGTCGTGATGCCTGCAAGTGTCCCTCCAGAGCGCGTGAATTTACTTGAGGCTTTCGGTGCTGAAGTAATTTTGTCGCACGCTGATAAGGGAACAAATGAATCAATTCTTTTGGCTAAGCAAATTGCGGAAGAGAATCCCTCTTACTACATGCCATATCAATACGGGAATCAAGCTAATCCTGACGCCCATTATCAGACAACGGGACCAGAAATCGTACGTGATTTGCCAGGTGTAGATGTATTTGTGGCAGGGCTTGGTACTGGCGGGACACTAATGGGTGTGGGTAGAGCCCTTAAAGAACATAATCCAGACGCTAAAATCATTGCTACTGCCCCGCATCCTGACGATAAGGTTCAGGGCTTGCGCTCGATTGAGCATGGATTCATTCCACCTATTTTGGATTTAGACAAACTCGATGGGAGAATTCTTGTCGATGGTGAAGAGGCGTTTTACTGGACGCGTCGATTGCTGACGGATTCTGGAGTTTTTGTTGGTGTATCCTCCGGTGCTACTTTTGCTACGGCTCGCAAAGTAGCAAAAAAAATGGCGGATGAAGAGCGAGAAGGCACAATTGTTGCTATGTTTGCCGATGGTGGTTGGAAATACCTTTCGACAGGAATTTATGGTGAAGACTATAAATTTGATCAATCGCAGATCGAAGGCAAAACGTGGTGGTGATTAACCGTTTTCAATTTGGCTCTATTGTTGTTGGGATTCAATATTTAATTTGAAATCACTTTCGCTTGCGAAAGGTAGTTGCCAGTGTCAGATAATTCTTTATCTTCCGATTTTTCACTTGTGTTCGAAACAGCCCGTCAACAGGCTCGACTTTTAGCTGACGGTGAGATTTCTTCGGAAGAACTGGTCAGAGCTCATCTCAATCAGATAGAGCGCGTTAATCCCTCGGTTAATGCAATTGTCACTTTGGTCGCAGATTATGCCCTTGATCAGGCCAAAGCCGCCGATAACTCGCGTATTTCTGGTGTTGAATTAGGTCCATTTCACGGGATGCCCGTTGTGATTAAAGATCTCCAGGACACTAGAGGCATACTTACAACTCAAGGTTCTCCGATCTATAAGGATTATATTCCCGATAGTGACGCTCTTATAGTGGATCGACTGAAGCGGGCAGGAGCAATTATTATTGGAAAATCAAATACACCAGAATTTGGGGCCGGATCGCAAACGTTTAACGCTGTATTTGGCGCGACAAGTAACCCATATGATGTCACTAAGACCTGTGGGGGTAGTTCCGGTGGAGCAGGTGTTGCTTTAGCTACGGGGATGGCTTCTGTTGCGACCGGATCTGATCTGGGTGGATCTCTCAGGAACCCGGCCGCATGGTCAAATGTGGTTGGAATACGACCGACACCCGGACGAGTTCCATCAGTTGGTGTTGATCTTGGGTGGTCAAATCTTTCAACTGATGGTCCTATGGGTCGTACAGTTGGTGATGTGGGGATGCAATTGAGTGTTATTGCTGGGCATGATGCTCGTTCTCCCTTGTCTATTCAGGAAAGTGCAGCACTGTTTGATGGCTCACTTGAACGTGATTTTAAAGGTGTTCACGTCGCATGGAGCAAGAATCTGGGAGGTCGACCGATTGATGCTGAAAACAGCAGGGTTACAGAATCCCAGAGGTACGTATTTGAAAACCTGGGTTGTATTGTCGAAGACGATGAACCTGACCTGTCGACTACGGACGAGATATTTCAATCGTTAAGGGCCTATAGTTTTGCAATCAAGCATGAAGCCCATTTGCGTGAGCATCGGGACAAAATGAAAGAAACAGTTATCTGGAACACAGAGCAGGGGCTGAACATGCCTTCAATTGATTTAGCGCGAGCAGAGCGATTAAGAACCCGGCTCTGGGAGCAGTTAACGGTCTTCTTTGAAAAGTATGAATTTTTGGCGATGCCAGTAACTTCAGTTTCACCGTTTTCGATTGAAGATGAGTACGTTTCCGAAATCAATGGGGTGCAACTTGAAACATATCTTGATTGGATGTGGCCGTGTTACACGATATCTGTGACGGGGCTTCCGGCAATGTCAGTGCCTGCCGGGTTTACCGAAGATGGATTGCCGGTTGGATTGCAATTAGTTGGCCGGCCACGTGATGAAATCGGCCTTCTTCAATTGGGGAACGCCTTTGAACAGGAAACCAATTTCTGGAAGCAGAAACCTGCTGTGGTCAGTTGAATCCCTAATGAGTTAGGAGTCGTCATGGATTTGAAATTAGCAGGGAAGCGAGCTGTAGTAACAGGTGGAAGTCGCGGTATTGGTAAGGCCATTGCTCGTACTCTGGCGGAAGAAGGTGTCAGAGTGGTGATTGCCGCTCGTGGAAAAACTACTCTCCTAGAGGCTGCTTCTGAGCTTACGTCAATAACTGGTTCTGAAGTTACAGGATTGACGGTTGACACCGGTTCGGATGAGAGTGTTTGTGAGCTGATAAATGCTGCAGTCCATGCACTTGGTGGGGTTGATATTCTGGTGAACTGTGCCGCTCGACCAGGAGGGCAAAGTACAGTTCCGACACTTTCTGGTGTTACCACCGAAGAGTTTAATGATCATATGAATGTCAAGGTAATGGGTTATTTAAGGTGTGCGCGTGAGGTCTCTCCTGTGATGGCTAAGCAGGGTTGGGGTCGAATCATAAATATTTCAGGTTTAGCTTCCAGAAGTACGGGAACTGTTGTTGGTTCGATGCGTAATGTAGCGGTATCTGCGATGACCAAGAATTTAGCGGATGAACTCGGACCAAGTGGTATAAACGTTACGGTTGTTCATCCCGGTTTGACTCGTACTGAAGCGACAGCCGGTGTCATTGCACGTCGGGCTGCAGAAACCGATCAAAGTGAATCTGAGGTGGAGCGACAGATGGCTGAGGGCAATTCTGCAAGAACCATAATTGATTCATCAGACATTGCGTATGTAGTTGCCATGCTGGCATCACCTCTGTCGATTGCCATTAATGGTGATGGTATTGCTGCGGGTGGTGGAGTTGGAACCGCTATTTACTATTGATCGTTTTCAAGAGATTCTCATGGTGTCTGAATCGTTTTCTACAAGTATGATTCCTTTGAATATTTATCCTTGAATACGTTTTGCGTTTAACACGAGTGCTCAGGTTCTGCCTGATTAGGGACTATGCCACATGACCAAGCTTGCAGCCAACATTTCTATGATGTTCACTGAAGTTGATTTTCTCGACAGGTTTGAGGTCGCTGCCAAGGCTGGCTTCAAGGGAGTTGAATATCTCTTCCCATACGATTACCCGGCTGATCAGATTAAAGAAAAACTTGATGAAAACGGTCTCACACAGGTGCTCTTCGACTTTCCCGCAGGTGATTGGGATGCGGGTGAGCGAGGTATCGGAGCGCTGCCTGATCGTACAGGAGAATTTCAAGATGGAGTTGGAATGGCTGTAGAGTACGCACGTGTACTCGAATGTGAGCGTCTGACTGTTCTTGCTGGTAAAGCAAGTGCAAATAAAACCGACGTGGCCATGCAACAGACGCTTATTGATAATCTCAAATTTGCTTCTAATGCTGTTGTCGATACAAATACTACGATTCTGCTTGAAGCGATAAATACAATTGATATTCCTGGCTATTACGTCTCCCACACAAACCAGAGTCGTGCGGCGGTGGAATCTGCTGAAGCGGATAACGTCAAGGTTCAATACGACATCTATCATATGCAGATCATGGAGGGTGATGTCACCCGAGCAATAGACTCCAACTTAGACGTTATAGGTCATTTCCAGCTAGCCGATAATCCCGGCCGTCATGAACCAGGGACAGGTGAGATTAATTACGACTTTTTATTGCCACATATCGATTCAAAGGGATACGAGGGTTGGGTTGGATGTGAATATATTCCATCTGAGGACACCTCTTCTGGTCTTGGCTGGGCTGCGAAATATCTTTAACTTATCGGTTTATCAGAAAGTTTAGATTTAGCGCTAAATGCTGCGAATAACAGATCTATCCAACGCTGATTAACTGAGTAGGGATAACGTATTGCGAAATAAAGAAAAGGGAACTTGATGTGCCGAAGCTAGAAGCTAATTTGCAGTGGATGTTTAATGAGTATGACCTGATCGATCGATATGACGCTGCTGCTCGCGCCGGGTTTAAAGGCGTCGAACTTCAGGCACCTTACTCTATCCCTATTGAGCAAATCGTTGAACGACTGGAGCGCAACTCCTTGAGTCACGTTATTATCAATTCTCCCGTGACTGATCCGGATACAGGAAAAGGCAATATCGCTTTAAGGCCTGATCGAGTAGATCTTTACAAAGAGCGTACGGCACAGGCTGTTGAGTACGCTTCGCGACTTGGTTGTATCGGCGTTAATATCGGTGTCGGACCGATTGATGATGTTGATCCCGATGAAGCTCGTGAAACTCTGACAGCCAATATGTGTCACGCTGCTGAAGAGCTGGGGAAAGTTGGTGTAGTAGCTCTTGTAGAAGCAATCAACACTCGTGACCAGCCAGGATTTTTTATTAGCACAACCAAACAATCGCTTCGCGCAATAGATGATGCAGGCCATTCCAACCTGGCAGTGCTCTACGATTTTTACCATATGCAGATCATGGAAGGGGATCTGCATATGACGGTCAAAGAAAATCTGTCATCTATTAAGCATATTCAGATTGCAGACAATCCTGGCAGGCATGAACCCGGAACGGGTGAGATCAATTACAACCATCTCTTACCGCATCTTGATGCGATTGGGTATAGTGGCTGGGGAGGGTGCGAATATGGTCCCAGTGGAAATACTGAACAGACATTGGCCTGGGCGTCGCCGTGGCTTTAGGCTGATCTTAGGCTCAGAAATACAGGTTAATCAGTTTGTCGAAGTCGGGATCACAATCAACTAAAAATAACTTTGTTTCCTTCATCGCTGAAACTATCGCTACCGGTTTCGGTTCCGGGCGATGGCCGTTTGCGGCTCCTGCGACAGTCGGGACTTTGGCTGCTCTTTTTGTTTATTGGGTTTTCGACTTTCTTGTATTTAGCGGGAACGGGAATTCCACCTGGTTCTTTTTCTTGATAATGGTTACAGCAATTTTGGGTGTTTGGGCCACTGGATATATCGATAATGCTGATGATCATGACCCTGGTCGTGGCGTGATTGATGAGTGGGTTGGTATGTGGATCACTGTGTTGTTTTTACCTGTGACCTGGCCCTGGATGCTTGCTGGGTTTCTGCTTTTCAGAATATTGGATATATACAAGCCACTCGGTATCAGTAAGATCGAGGTGTGGCCTGGTGGATGGGGCATCATGTTCGATGATATTGCGGCGGGTGTTATAGGATCCATTTTGCTCAATGGTGTTAGGTTGGCTTTCTTTAATTAAAATTGGATTGGTTCTCAGCGAAATTTCGTCCTGATGAATTCGGAGAATAAGAAATATGCGTATCGCAGCTTTGGGCTTTCATCATGAAACGAATACCTTTCAATCGGTAAAAACAGATTACGATGCTTTTGCGGGTTACGAGTTCCTGCGTGGCGACGAGATTGCTGATCAGCATCTCACTGCTAAAACCAGTTTTTCAGGGTACTTTAGGGCTGCTGAGAAATTTGAATTTGACCTAGTGCCGCTTCTATGGGCCTTTACGGGTCCCACCGGAACTATTACTAAAGATGCATTCGATCGCATTACTGGAGAGATGATTGACCTCCTAAAGGAAAATGGCCCATGGGACGGGGTTTTGCTCGCCCAGCACGGTGCTGCGGTGTCCGAGGAATACTCGGATATGGATGGAGAGATCGCCCGGCGCGTAAGGCAGGTTGTTGGTCCCGATATACCTGTGGTGATGACGCTGGATCTGCATTCAAATATTTCTCATGAACAAGCCAGTAATACTGATGCCATCGTGGCCTTTCGCACGAATCCACATCTTGACGCTGTTGAGAGGGCAGTGGAGGCAGCAGATATTTTGGTGAGAACGATTCGCGGCGAGGTTCGGCCTGTTCAGCATCTGGTCCAGGTGCCCATGATTATCAACATTGTTAAACAGCCAACTGCTTTCGGTCCGATGAAGGAAATTATTGATGATGTTAATGATGTGCTTCAACAAAACGGCATCCTTTCAGTCAGCTGTGGACAGGGTTTCCCGTATGCCGACGTAACGCAGATGGGTGTTTCGTTTCTGGTTATAAGCGATGGGGACATGGATCTGGCCGAGCAACATGCAAAGTGGTTGGCTCGGAGAGCCTGGGATCGGCGTGTGGAACTACAAAACGATTCACCATCAATCCAGGAGTCAATCAGCAGAGCTATAGCTGCTCCTTCAGATGGGAAACCGACCATCATTATGGATGTCGGCGATAACGTTGGCGGCGGTGGTACGGCCGATTCTACTCACCTCTTAGCTGAGGCGATTGATCAGAGATTAAACGGTGAAAATAGTCTTCTCATGTCACTATTCGATCCGGATGGTGTTCAATTATGTATCAGCGCTGGTATCGGTTCTACCATAACTCTAAAGGTAGGTGCTAATACTGATGATCTCCACGGAGATCCAATTGAGATTAGAGGTTATGTCCGGGTTATAACAGACGGAAAATTCGAAGAATCAGGATCCGTTCATGGCGGGATGCGATTCTGGGATTATGGACCTTCGGTTGCGTTAGACACGGAGGATGGGTACACCATAGTTCTGCACACAGTTCGAGGGGTAGGAAACATGAGTCGCCAGCAGTATTACTACATGGGCATATTTCCCGAAAAGTACAGATTGGTTATCTGTAAGGGCACGGTCTCTCCTAGAGCCGCTTACGAGCCGATCGCTCGTGAGATTATCGTGTCTGATAGCCCTGGTGTCACAAGTGCAAATATGGAGAGCTTTTCTTTTGTAAACAGGCGTAAACCACTATATCCGCTCGAAGCCGACACGAAGTTTTAGTTACAGTATTTGATTAATTTCTACAGATCAATTACATCTGTCATTATTGTTGCAATTCTGTTTGTTTCTGCATTTTTGACCTGAGTATTTTTGTTGCATTGCGGTCGATCTTGTTTTCGCCTTCGGATATAACCACGCCATATTTGCTTTTTGCCGCTTGAATTGACACCCGGTCATCAATCACGTCATCCAGCACCCTGGAAGGATCTCGTTCTATCGGGTTACCCCATCCACCACCACCGGCCATTTTATGGCGGATCACTCCATTGCTAGGTAATTCGACTTGTGCGAGTGTGGGCAGTATCTTTTCCTCATGACCCGGATTAAGAATATTCATCGAGGGTGATCCGCTTGATCCTCCCTGCAGTCCATATGGGGGGAATTTCCTTTTGTCTGAGCGGAGTTGAAGAGTAGCTTTCTCGCCGATATTGGTGATCTGTTTGACATACGATTGCGCTCCCCTGAATTTACCCGCACCGCCGGAATCCTGAATTAGCGCGTATTCATCCACAACGATCGGGTTTTCAACTTCGAGAATTTCTACTGGTGAACCGGCTAGGTTGGATGCCGGGTGAGAAACGCCCTCTGATCCATCGCTTTTTGGGCCACCACCACGAGCTCCTCCGAAAAAATCAACCAGTGCGTAAGGGCTACCATCAGATCGGGTTCCTCCGATGCTGATCAGTGTATTACCACCTTCTCCATCAGCCGGGACTCTATCTGGCATTGCCTGAGCCAGTGCGCCCAGGACGGCGTCCATGGTACGGAATCCTGTGATCCCTCTGGCAGCGACCGGGGCAGGGTGTACCGGGTTTACGACGGTGCCCTCAGGTACGCTTATGTGTATCGGTCGGTGGTAGCCGGCTGCATTTGGTATATCGGGGTCCATGATTAGTCTTATGGCACCGTAGATGGCAGCGCGTGTAAATGGTATCGGGGAGTTAATCCCTGCTGGTACCTGGGGAGAAGACCCGCCGAGGTCGACAAATATTTCATCTCCCTCTATTTTAATTTTTACAGCGATTTTGACCGGTCCTTCTTTGATGTTATCCGCATCAATGAAATCTTCAAATTCGAACGTTCCATCCGGTAAAGCTTTGATTTCGCTGCGGGCACGCTGTTCACTGTAGTTAAGGAGAGAGTCGAAGTATTCGGTGAGATTGTCTGCACCATATCTGTCGATTAGCTCAAGTACAGCGCGTTCTCCTATATCGCATGCGGCAAGCTGTGATCTCATGTCACCTCGTACCTGGATCGGCAGCCTGACGTTGGTAGCGATGAAATCGAAAACAGCTTCGTTTGGCTCACCTGCATCGTACAGTTTAGAAGTTGGAATTCTTAGCCCTTCCTGGTAGATCTCAGTTGACTCTGTTGAGTTGCTGCCAGGTACCAGTCCACCTATGTCAGCCTGGTGGGCTACGACTCCGACGAATCCACGCAGGGTGTCTGTCGCAAATATGGGTTTGATGATATAGACGTCTGGTAGATGGATGCCTCCGGATGTATATGGGTCATTTAAAATAAATACATCACCTGGTTTGATACGGTTATCGAACTTGGTCAGTACAGAGTTGATGGCTGCGGGAAATGAACCAAGGTGCAGCATGATCGTAAGACCCTGGGCAATGACCTGTCCGTCTGCTGCGCAAAATGCGGTTGAATAGTCCAGAGCGTCCCTCACTACTCCCGAGTAGGCTGTTCGCATTACAGTAATGGCCATTTCGTCCACCATCGAATCGAGACCATTCCGAACGACCTCAAATGTAATGGGATCTATCTGATCGTTAATCAAGTTTCACTTCCAGATCTGTATTGATCATGATGATGTTGCCTGTTTCGTCGATATGAACTGATGTGTCTGGAGGAACCAGTGTAGTTGAGTCATACTCCTCGATTATTAAAGGGCCAGAAGTGACTGAGGTTGTAAGTCTTCCTCGATCAATCACTGGTGTCAGCATCCATCCGTGCTGTTTACCGAAATAGGCGTTTCTGGGTGGTTTTTTATCTTCTGATTCATTCACTGACTTGGGCACTATTCTGTCTGAATCGATCCTGTAAGTGGATCTGATTGTGACAAGATCGACTGGTTCATCCGATGCGCGTCGTCCGTATGTTCGTTCGTGTTCGATATGGAATCTTTCAACGATGAAATTGGCCAGATCATCATCCGGTCTGGCGTTCGCATTTACAGTCAGTTCATATGCCTGACCCCGATATCGCAGATCGGCTGTTCTTGACCAGGAGCCAATTACATCCTGCCCCAGGTCTTCGGTTCTTAGCCTTTGGATTGATGACGACTCAAGTTCATTAAAGGCGTTGATAATTTTGTCCCCGCCCTCGCTTATGGGATCAGTGATCATTGTTCTTGAGAAGCCGTATTCAGGTAATGCTTCTAGTAGTCCGAGTGCCGAAAATACACCGGGAGACGCGGGAACGATGATTTGTCTAATACCAAGCGATCGGGCCATTTCGGCTGCGTGAAGTGGCCCACTGCCGCCGAACGCCATCAATGTGAACTCTCTCGGGTCGCGCCCCCTGTATGTTGTTACTGACTTGATCGCTCTGATCATCGTAGTGTTTGCTACAGCGTAAACCCCGTAAGCTGCATCATTTGTTTCCAGTTTGAGATGCTTCGCTGCCGAGCGGTTGAGAGCTACTTTCGCTGCTTCGGAATTAACATTGACTGTTCCGCCGGCTATTGATGTTGGATTAATGTACCCAAGCACCACGTTAGCGTCGGTGACTGTCGCCTCTGTTCCACCTTGGCTATAGCAAGCCGGTCCTGGTTTTGCTCCCGCTGATTGAGGTCCTACTCTCAAAGATCCTCCGGGATCTACCCGTACGATACTTCCTCCTCCTGCCCCTACCTCAGCAATATCAATTACGGGCAGTTTTAGAGCGTGACCCCGGCCTTTGACCAGGCGGTTAGAAAGCTGAATACCTGCGCCGACTTCATATTCAGTTGTCAGGCTGGGCTTGCCCTGTTCAATCAAAGATGCCTTGGCCGTTGTGCCGCCCATGTCAAACGTGATCACGTCCTTCAGCCCAATTCTGTCTGCAAGGCGGATGGCTTCAACTACGCCGGCCGCAGGGCCCGATTCGATGATCCGTGCCGGAGAACGACGAGCCGCAGCATAGGACATAACACCACCATTCGATTGCATGATCGAAATTGGCACCGCCATGTTTGCATGGTCAAGGCGTTTTTGCATTGACTCCAAGTAACTGTCGACAATCGGACCAATGTAAGAATTGATTACCGTTGTGCTTGTGCGCTCGTATTCTCTAATTTCTGGTAGTACGTCCATTGATCCGCTTACATATAAATTCGGAAAGCGATTCTTTACCGCTTCAACAACTTTGCGTTCATGTATCGGATTAGCGTATGAGTGAAGGAGACATATAGCGATGGCTTCAGGTTGCAGCTGTTCCAGTTTATCCAGCACGGATTCTACCGAGACATCATCGAGTGGTTGCCTGACCGAACCATCCGGCATGATTCGCTCGATTACTTCGAATCTGTGTCGACGCTGTACCAGCGGTTTGGGTGGAGTGTAGTCCAGCGAAAACAGATCTGGGAATCGCAATCGACGAAATTCTAAAACGTCTCTGAACCCTCTGGTGGTCACCAGTGCAGTTCGTGCTCCCTGGTTCTCGAGGATAGCGTTTGTAGCAACCGTTGTTCCGTGAATAATTTCGGAGATCAGATCGGAGTTGAGTTTGTTATCTGAAAGAAACGCATCCAGACCTTCCACAATACCTCGTGAGAAATCTTCCACAGTGCTCGGTACTTTTTGTACAGAGTAATTACCATCAGACCTCAACATAACGAGGTCGGTAAACGTTCCACCAATGTCAGCCCCCACTCTTATTTGGTCTTTAGTGGTGGACTTGCGCGATTTCAATCGAATTAATCCTCATTATCGATTTGAGAGTGCATGATCGAATAGGCACATTGATCAATAGACTCTAAAACTAAGTGCTATCTGAACTTCCCTCGACCGGCGACTTCGATCACATCTTCAAGGATTCCATTTCGAACGCAAAAATAGTGATCATGGATGTTGATTGTTGTGCCTGCGTGACTGGGAAGCAGGTGTACAACATCGCCATGTTTTAGTTTTTGGGCGGATCCTGTTAAAGAAAGTGTGCCGTGTTCTTCGGAGAGTTTTGTAAATTCGGCTCCGTCGAGACCCATGACACGGGGTGGTCCGTAATCATTTGCAATAGATTTAAGCCCTACATCAAGTATTGCTCGATCAGGTACGGGTCTGCTGATTACCTGGGTCATAATCGTTAGTGCGGGCCGGAAAGATAATTTTTGGTCAACGTATTGACCGTCCATGAAGATATAGCTGCCGGCCTGTACTTCGGATACTTCGGGTACTTTACAGGTGATGTCGTGGGTGCTCGTACCTCCCGCGCTAACTGTTTCTATAGGTAGCCCTGCCGCGTTAACCTCAGATACTGCGTGTTGCAGCTTTTCCAGTGCTTCAAGCGTTTCGGGAATACGTTCATCGCCAAAGCCAAATACGTGGCCTTCGTACCCGTTCAAGCCTGCGAAGTGCAGGGCGGGTAACTTGTCAACGATCTTCGCTAGTGTGGTTGTCGGTTCTCCAGGTTCGACTCCGCAACGGTTTATTCTAATGTTGACATCTACGAGGACCCCAATTTCTGATTGTGCGGAAACGGCAGCTTCAGATATCTCACGTGCGTTTTCGGCGTTATCCACCACTACTTTAATCGACGCATGACGCGCTAGTGCTGCCAGGCGATTGATTTTGGAAACGCTGACTATCTCGCTGGTGATAAGTATGTCGTTGACTCCGCCTTCTACCAGCACTTCCGCTTCTCCGACTTTTGCACAACATACGCCAATGGCACCAGCTTCGATCTGCTTCAGCGCCCAGTAAGGGCTTTTTGTTGTCTTGGTATGCGGACGCATTGATG
>MDTE01188617.1_pt1 | contig 31914 bp, 24 predicted proteins | sample 811231 | NCBI WGS metagenome assembly MDTE01 (sample SAMN05326651, study PRJNA326480) | marine metagenome | isolation source: seawater | place: Indian Ocean: Red Sea | collected 2010 | reverse complement strand
TTGTGCCCTTCCTACGTGCTCGAACATACCAATTGATATGATCCGATCGTAAACTAGTGAATTTTTCAAAGCATGATCGCGATAGTCACAGAGTTCATAGCGAATCCTATTTCTGTGTTGTTCTGGCACTCTTTCAATAGCGAGCTGTAATTGTTGTTCGGAGAGTGTGATCCCTACGGCAAAGGCGTTCCGGCCAGCAATTTTCCGTGTAACTGCTCCCCAGCCGCAGCCAATATCTAAAACTTGCGATCCTGGCAATACATTCAGCCGGTCGAGACTAATATTTAGCTTATTAATTTGTGCATCGGCCAAATTCTGGGCCTCGGTCTGGAAAAATGCGCATGAGTATAACATTTCGTCATCTAGGAAGCTTGAATACAGGTCGTTTCCGATATCGTAGTGGTGTGATGCGTTATTACGGCTGCGCCTAAACGTGTTGACTCGGAACACTTCGTCGAAAGCTGTTCGGACCCTGTTGAGCCCCCGTATGAAGCGCGTTTCTTCGAGTAACGCGTCGTTCCGTAATAGTATGCCGATGAAATCAACTAAATCTTCATCGCGAATATCTAAATTGCGGTCGACATACGCTTCACCAAATGCAAGGTCCGGATGCATCAATAATTTTAGTATGGAGGATGTGCGGTTTATGCTTATAGCGATTGGTGGACTCTTACCTACACCCAAAACAGCAGGCGGGTTTTTTTTAAGGGTTAATTCTATACGACCCTCACGAACAAATTTACCAATGAACGAGGTTAGAAGACCGAGGGCAATCGATGATTCCGGTCCAGCAGTTACATTTTTTATAGAGCGGTCAGCCGTATTAGCTCTATTCTCTGTTTTGGTATCGTCCGCCATTTCTGCAACTCAGTATTGCTAGTCGCATACAATTTCATCTCTTTACTAAGTCTGTAGGTTAAGATGACTTATTTTTGGCGTCAATCCTCGTTGTGTTTTTTTGGGTTAGGCAAAAAGATCTCTGTCTCTCTAACTTATTTGTTCAGAGGTTTCGCTAACTCACTACCCGTTGCCACCAACCTCGCCTTGGAGGCTTAGTCGATACCGGAGTTTCTTCGTCCGAAACGTCAGATTTTTTCTCAGGTATCATTTCATGAGAAGAATTCGAAGGTGTCATGGAAACGTCTACATCTAATAAATCGTCAGAGACTTTTGACTTCACCTCTGTTGACTCGTTCGTGTTATCGTTATTTTCGGTTTGTGCAGCGGCGTTATCCGCGATCGAGCCGTCTGGTTCAACGAAATCTGTGCTTTCTTTCGCCGCCTTCGGTGCGCGTCGGCGCCGAGGCCGCCGAGGTTTTGATTGTTCATCGAGCTTCTTCTCTGTCGTTTCAGCCTCATCAGCACTCTTTGAATTGTCTTGTGCGATTTCGGATATGTGCTCTTGTTCAGCTGCGTCAGGGTCGACCGCGGTCTGCCCGTCTTCTCCATCTCCGCTTTCAATTTGTTCCCCAGTAATACGATTGCGTCGACGGCCACCGCGCCTGCCGCGGCGGCGGCGGCGTTTTATAGGCTCACCATCTTCTGTACGCTCCTCGTTATTCATGTGACTGGCGCCTTCGCCGTCCGTCTTATCGGTGTTATCATCGCTAGACGTTTGGTTCGGCGAAATGGGTGAGTCCTCGATTTGAGCACTGCGCCGGCGACGCCCGCGTCGGCGTCGCTTACCGCTTTCTTCACCTTTTTCGTTCTCTGCTGGCGAAGACTTGCTGTCCACGGGCTTATCGGTTTCGCTATTGGCCCGCTTTATAACCTCAATTTCCCAGCTTCCACCTTGCGTATTACCATTTGTCTGAATTATGACACGGAGACTGTTGCGATTCTCTAGCTCGCTTAATAGCTGGCGTTTTTGGTTGAGCAGATAGAGTGCGACCTCAGACGATACACTAAGTTCGATCTCAGAAGCGTTTTGGCGGGCAGCCTCATCCTCGACAGCGCGGAGCACCTGCAATGCCATCCAATCCGTGGACTGAATATAACCAGTTCCGTTACAGTGTGGGCAAGGGTCTCCAGTAATCTCTATAACACTTGAACGTAGTCTTTGACGTGACATCTCGAGTAGCCCAAACGGACTGATCCGTCCAATTTGGATTCTTGCGCGATCATTTTTTAGCGCTTCCTTGAAGCGGCGCTCTACCGAGAAGTTATTTCGGTTGTCTTCCATATCGATAAAATCGATTACGATAAGGCCGGCTAAATCACGCAACTTGAGCTGGCGAGCAATCTCTTCAGCCGCTTCGCTATTGGTCTTTAGTGCAGTTTCCTCTATGTGACGCTCTCGGGTCGCACGGCCTGAGTTGACATCGATTGCAACCAATGCCTCGGTCTGGTGAATGACTATATATCCACCAGAGCGAAGCTGAACGGTTGGACTATGTATGGTTTCGAGAAGATTCTCAGCTTTATACTCTTGGAAAATGGGCACGCCGTCTTTTGCATATTTCTTTACCTTTTTGGCGTGGCTTGGGATCAGTGTTTTCATGAAGTCTTTGGCGGTTTTATATCCGGAATCACCGTCCACCAATATTTCTTCTATTTCCTTGGCGTACAGATCGCGAATTGTCCGCTTTATGAGATTACCCTCCTCGTAGATGAGTGAGGGGGCGGTGGAGGCGAGTGTTAGGTCCCGAATATCGTTCCAAAGACGAATTAGATAGTCGTAGTCGCGTTTAATCTCCACTTTTGAGCGTTCAGAGCCGGCTGTTCGTAAAATTATTGCCATCCCTGCATCAATATTGAGGCCATCAATGATGGTTTTTAATCGTTTGCGGTCTCGCGCATTTGTAATTTTCCGGCTAATTCCGCCCCCTCGTGAGGTGTTGGGCATAAGGACACAATATCTGCCAGGTAGTGATAGGTATGTTGTGAGTGCCGCACCTTTCGTTCCGCGTTCTTCCTTGACGACTTGAACCAACAGAATTTGACGTCGCTTGATAACTTCTTGAATTTTGTAACGGCGCTGTATTGACACACGTTGGCGTTCAACGTGCTCAAGGTCGTCGCCACCCATCGTCTCGACAGAGGCACTATTTTCGCTTCCTTCATCCTCTAACGTCTCTGCTTCTTCGGCAATTAGCGCTTCGCGATCAGCAACCGGAATTTTGTAGTAGTCCGGATGAATTTCGTTGAAGGCGAGAAAGCCGTGCCTGTTGCCGCCATACTCAACGAATGCCGCCTGCAGAGACGGTTCTACGCGGGTGACTTTAGCAAGGTAGATATTTCCCTTGAGAGGGCGTTTATTCGCAATTTCGGCGTCGTAGTCGACGACCCGATTTCCTTCCATGACCACGACACGAGTCTCTTCTTCGTGCGCAGCGTCTATTAGCATTCTTCTTGTCATCAAAAGACTCCAATGCGCAGCCTTCGGGCACCAATAATCTTCGTTTTGATACACATCTGCGTGGTTTGTGGGCGGGCGAAGTCTTCGACGCGAGAATGCTGACGCCCTGCGGCATCGTTAAGCCTCGCGGAAACGCCATAATTTCGGTGCTGTTACCCGCTAGCGATATTGACTTCAACCTATTCATAAACAGTTCGTATTCGCTTCTGTTGTCTTCCGTGTCGGTCGTAGGCATTCGCTCGGACTTCTGATGAAGCTGCCAAACGTAATGAACTTTTACCACGACGACATTCTATCCTGCCGACAATTTAAAAAGTCGCTCCTGGAGGATACGCCTTAGAGATAGTATTCGACAATGCGGAATTTTGAAATTGTGCAGAAGTGAGAAATTATTGCACTTTTTCAATTGAACCTCGCCCATCGGAAAAGGTATATGTGGGATCGTCTGCGGGGATAGATGCAAGGTATTTACTTAGAGCGGTTAGAATCTTGAATTTCATTCTCCGATTCGGTCTTTCTTTTTTATTTTGTGCCCTGTGGATAAGCGGTGTTCAGGCGACGCCGACAGAAGTGACGAACGTTCGTATTGGCGTGCATGGCGAGAAGACACGCATCGTCCTGGATACCAATGAGAAATTCTCCTATCGCGTGTTTTTGCTCTCCAATCCTTACCGTGTCGTCATCGATTTACCAAAGATATCCTGGCGAGCTCCTTTTCAACGCTTAAAAAAACCAAGAGGAGCCATCGCCAATTATCGATTTGGGTTGTTCCGTCCAGGCAATAGCAGGGTGGTTGTGGATGTAACGGGACCGGTCAAAGTCGTGCGTCACGCTTTTCTGGCGGGAAGGGGAAAGAACCCAAGCCGATTTTTTCTTGATTTGAAGCCAGTCGATGCCGAGACGTTTGAACAATTCAAGAATGATGTAATTGCCCAAAACTGGAATATAGGTAAAACACCGGACTCAATCCCCCGTGTTGTATCAAAAGCAAGGGATCGGAAAGATGATCGCAAAATCATTATGATTGATCCGGGCCATGGCGGGGTGGATCCTGGTGCGATTGGGCCTCGAGGTACCTTTGAGAAACGAGTAACTCTAAGAGTCGCGAAGTCGGTCAAACATGCATTAGAGGCGAGTGGTCGGTATATTGTAAGGCTAACCCGCGACCGGGATGTATATTTGCCGTTGCGAGACCGTTTTAGAAAAGCCGAAAGTGTTGGTGCAGAGCTCTTTATCTCGCTACATGCCGATACGATAAAAAATCGGCGAATTCGCGGTGCATCGGTCTATACCCTGTCCGAAAAGGCGTCAGATTCCGAAGCTGAAGCCTTAGCATTAAAAGAAAACCGTTCCGATGTAATTGCGGGAGTCGATTTGACTAAGCAGTCCGATACGGTCGCATCGGTCCTAATAGATTTGCGCCAACGTCACACTATGGACCAATCAGCACATTTTGCTCGTTTTATGGTCGACAATTTAGCCAAAGACATACGGTTGCTTCGAAATACTCACCGTTTTGCTGGCTTCGCAGTATTAAAGTCACCGGACGTACCATCGGTTTTAGTGGAACTCGGATATCTTTCGAACCGAGACGATGAAAAAATGCTTCGGACAAAAGTGTTCCGAAAGCGTGTTTCGAAGGCGATACTCCGAGCAGTTGATAAATATTTCGCGCGATTAAAACGGATCAGCAAGTCATAATCTTGCCTCAATTTTCCTCTAAGAACTAAAGAACTTAGAATTTTATTGGGACCGTTAGGGCCCTCATCCGAAGATGCGATATCTTTTTAAGCTGACGGTATTTTCTCTCACAATTGTTGTTTTTCTTGGATTTGTTGGTTTTACGTCGGCGGTAGTCGGGCTTTGGCACTACGGGCGGGATCTTCCGGATTACAAGAAATTAGCTGATTATGAGCCACCAACAGTAACCCGTATTCATGCAGGAGACGGATTGTTAATAGCAGAGTATGCTAAAGAACGACGCGTTTTTGTGCCTATTGAAGCGATGCCCCGAAAGTTGATCGAAGCCTTCATTGCGGCGGAAGATAAAAATTTTTATCATCATCCCGGTATTGATTTCATTGCTTTGGCCAGGGCGATGATAACGAACATTAGGAATTTAGGTACGAGCCGCCGTCCTGTTGGAGCATCAACAATCACGCAACAGGTTGCCAAGAACTTCTTGCTAAGCAACGAGGTGTCGATCGAACGCAAAATCAAGGAAGCGATTCTAGCTTTTCGAATCGAACGAGCATTCTCGAAAGATCGAATTTTTGAGCTATATCTGAACGAGATTTATCTCGGCTCCGGTTCCTACGGATGTGCGGCAGCGGCACTTAACTATTTTGATAAATCGCTTGGCGAGTTGACTGTTTCTGAAGCGGCATTCTTGGCAGCGCTGCCAAAAGCGCCGAATAATTACCATCCTATCCGTAAACGGCAAGCTGCGGTCCGACGTCGGGATTGGGTGATTGGCCGGATGCTTGATGAGGGATTCATTGACCTTGAAACCGCGAGAAAAGCGCGACGGGAGTTTTTAGAGGTCCGAAATCGCCGATATATAAAAGTTGAAGAAGCTGATTTTTTTGTCGAACAGGTTCGACGTGATTTAATCGAACAATATGGCGAAGAGGGTGTCAATGAAAGGGGCCTTTCGGTCCGAACGACACTTGACACTCGACTGCAAAAATTTGCCGAAAAAGCTCTTCGCGAAGGTTTGATAAGCTACGATAAACGCTACGGGTGGCGCGGTCCGATAGCGAAAATCAGTATAGAGAATAATTGGTTTGCACGTTTAAACCGTATCCGCCAGCCTGTTGGTGTTCGGGGTTGGCAGCTAGCAGTCGTACTGTATTTGCACGAGCATTCGGCAGAACTTGGATTTAAGGATGGGTCGCGTGGAACCTTGCCTTTCACCGAAATGAAATGGGCTCGGAAGTTTGTTAAATGGGGTAAACGGGGTAAAAAGTTTTCAAAGGTTGGCGATGTTTTGAACGAGGGTGATGTCATCCTCGTTGAAGAAGTTCGAGGAAATCTGAAGGCTCAGGATGTTAAGCAATATGAGGATTTAGACGGGACGTATTCGTTGCGGCAAATACCAGCGATAAATGGCGCGGTAGTTGCGATGGACCCGCACACGGGACGGGTTCTCTCAATGGTCGGAGGTTTCGACTATGCAATTAATCAGTTCAATCGTGTCGTACAGGCTAAGCGGCAACCGGGGTCTGCTTTTAAACCTTTTGTGTATTTAGCGGCGCTGGACAATGGATATACGCCATCGACAATGATTCTCGATGCGCCATTCGTCATCGATCAAGGTCCGGGTCTCGGCAAATGGAAGCCGGCGAATTATACGCGGAAGTTCTACGGACCAAGTCCGATGCGGCTAGGGGTTGAAAAGTCACGCAATTTGATGACCGTGCGGTTGGCAGGTGCAGTGGGTATGGCGACTATTGCGGACTACGCCCAGCGTTTCGGTATTATCGAAAATATGCCACTACAGTTATCGATGGCGCTTGGGTCCGGTGAGACAACTTTACTGCAACTTACCTCCGCATATGCGATGCTGGTGAATGGTGGCAAACGCATTCAGCCCTCCGTAATCGATCGCGTACAAAACCGCCACGGTAAAACGGTATTGCGCCATGACAAAAGGCCATGTTCTCAATGTAATACGCCAGCTTGGAATCAGGCCCGGGCGCCCAAAATTCCAGATGAGCGTCCGCAAGTGGCAAATTCGGTAAGCGCGTATCAGGTCGTTTCAATGCTTGAGGGCGCCGTGAAACGTGGCACTGGCCGCAGAATTAATTCATTGGTGTGGCCGCTTGCAGGTAAAACAGGCACAACAAATGAAAGTAGAGATACATGGTTCATCGGATTTTCCCCTGATTTGGTCGTGGGTGTGTTTGTTGGATTCGATACACCGGTGCCATTAGGGCGCCGAGAAACAGGTTCGTCTGTCGCGGCGCCGATCTTTAAATCCTTTATGGCAGAAGCCCTAAAAGGAAAACCACCAACCCCGTTTCGAATACCACCCAATGTGCGACTGGTCCGAGTGGACCCGCGGACTGGACGGCCAGCTGGTGCCGGTGATAGACGCGTGATCTGGGAGGCTTTCAAATCTGGCACGGAACCAAGCGCGGATATCGCAACGACTATTATAGAAGGTGGTTCTGATATTGTGGAGCCGGCCGCACGAGGATCGGCTTCGAATGTTCGGCCAGTGTCGGCGGGTGACTTATATTAGAGACAAAATAGACTAAGGAGCCCTTGCGTCAGACGTTGGCAATTCGTAAACGAATGATCGAGGGAACCGTTAACGGAGACAAAAATGCGTGCGGAAGCGCAGGCTTTAATTGATAGTACAAAGCAGTCTTTAGCTCTGCTGAGGAGGCATCTTTGACTACGATGCGGCAATTCGTCGATTAGAGGAGTTGAACTCGCTCGCCGAAGATCCCGACCTTTGGAACGAACCTGAAAATGCGCAAAAAATTATGCGTGAAAGAACCCGGCTTGAGAAGCGTATATCGGGATACGACATCCTTGTCCGGGAATTGGATGAGAATACCGAACTGATTGAACTAGCCGAGGCGGAAGGCGATCAACAAATATCGATTGAGGCCGAAGAGACTTTGGCGCGGCTAAGCGAGCGTGCTGAGAAGCAACAAATTGAGAGTCTTCTCTCCGGCGAGGCTGACGCCAATGATTGCTATCTTGAAGTGCACGCTGGTGCTGGTGGAACGGAATCTCAGGACTGGGCTGAGATGCTATTGCGTATGTATCTACGTTGGGGCGAGCAGCATGGTTACAAGGTCGAATGGTTTGAAGAGTCTGCAGGCGAAGAGGCTGGGCTCAAATCTGCAACCATTCGGATCAATGGAGAGGATGCATATGGCTGGCTGAAGACAGAGACAGGTGTTCATCGTTTGGTTCGAATTTCGCCCTATGACGCCGCGGCCCGGCGGCATACCAGCTTCGCTTCGATCGGGGTTTACCCTGTGATCGATGATACTATCGAAATTATAATCAACGAAAAAGATTTGCGAGTTGATACCTATCGCGCATCGGGGGCCGGAGGGCAACACGTTAACCGGACGGATAGTGCTGTGCGCATTACGCACATTCCTAGCGGAGTTGTCGTGCAATGTCAGAACGATCGTTCTCAGCATAAGAATCGAGCCACGGCGATGAAGATGATGAAGGCTCGTCTATACGAAGCCGAGCTTAAAGCGCGCGAAGATGCAGCTCAAGCTGAGCACGAAGCAAAGACTGATATTGGTTGGGGCCATCAAATTCGTTCTTATATTTTACACCCCTACCAGATGGTTAAGGACCTGCGAACAAATATAGAGACTGGAAATGCGCAAGGAGTCCTTGATGGGGATTTGGACCGCTTCCTAGAAGCATCTCTTGCCGATCGGCTCGGTGGCAGTGACCCGAGTGAGGAAAATTAAACAGCCTTAATCCATAGTGCTATCAGTCCGACTTTGCCGCCATTGCCTCTATTTCAATGAGGAATTCAGGCTTTGCGAGACCGGCAATGATAATCATCGTCGAGCCGCATTTAACATCGCCGACGTATTTGTCTCGGACGGTTCTAAAGCCTGGCATGTCGTCGGCATTCACGATGTAGACATTAAGGCGTACCAGATCTTCGAGTGCCATATTCCCCGACGCCAGAATATTTTTTATGTTTTCGAAGATAAGGGTGGCTTGTGCTTCAATACCTTCTGGGACGGAGCCATCGGTTGAGATTGCAATTTGGCCCGAGAGGCACAACCAGCGAGCATTTGCCGGAACTTCGACGCCGTGACTATAGGCGGATAGTGGCGTAGCGACGGTTGTGGGATTATGTTTCTTCAGCATCTTACGAATTCCCTCTATTCTTGAGTAGCTTCTAGCACGGCTTGGGCGTGGCCTTTCACGCGAATTTTTCTCCATACTTTTGATATAATGCCCTTTTCGTCGATTAAGAACGTCGAGCGTTCGATTCCCATGTATTTGCGCCCATAGTTCATCTTCTCAACCCATACGCCAAAAGCTTGGCAAGCTTCTCCTTCCGTATCGGCAACGAGCGCGAAGGGCAGATTGTGTTTGGCCTTGAAATTGTCGTGGCGTTTTATGCTGTCTTTGGAAACCCCGACAATGGTTGCGCCAGCTTTTTCAAATTTCTTGATACTATCTCGAAAATCTTTGGCTTCCAATGTGCATCCGGGCGTCGAATCCTTGGGGTAGAAATATAAGATGACTTTTTTGCCTCTCAGAGATGACAGCTCAAGTTCACCACCGCCGTCAATCGGTAGCTTAAAATTTGGCGCGGTAGTGCCGACGTCGACGTTCATTGATGCACACTCCTTATAAGCGTGGAAGGCCAATTTAAAAAATTCAGTATAAGGCTAGCGAAGTACAATCCTACTATTATGTCTTGTTTCAGTATCTTAGAGTGTTGTGTCATAGAATGCTGGAGGCATCCCCGCCGCATCGCGACTGATCTTGTTGAATGGAGGTCTCAGTTTGCCTTTGAAGTAGTGCTGTACCAAATTGTGAAACGTCAACACTGGGTCTAAGTTTCGGCTATTACAAAGATAGGTAAACCATCTGTGACCAGTGGCGACATGCAGGACTTCGTCTCGGTGGATGATATCCAGAATGGCTGCACTTTTCTGATCGCCAACGGCGCGTAATTTCTCGATCATTGGGGGTGTGACGTCCAACCCGCGCGCTTCCAATACTAAGGGAATGACAGCTAAACGTGCGATAAGGTTATCCGCTGTATTCTCTGCAGCTTCCCAAAGCCCATCATGTGCTGGTAGATCGCCATAGGCAGCGTCCAGTTCATTGAGACGCTCTGCTAACAAAAGAAAATGACGGCCTTCATCGGACGCGACTTTGGCCCAATCATAAAAAAAATCGGTTGTTAATTCTTTTTCACCGCTAAAACGGACAATTAAATCGCAGGCAAGATCGACTGCATTTAATTCGATATGAGCTAACGCGTGGAGCAGAGCGACCCGACCTTTGACACCTCGGTTGATCCTTCGGCGCGGCACCTTTCCAGGGGGAAGAAGAAATGGCCGATCTGGTCGACTCGGTCGTGAAGGTGGAGTGACATTAGAAACAATTGACAAACTAGTAGCGCAATCCCATCGCTTCAGAAGTGAACTCGCCAACGTCGCTTTTTCAACGGGGTTGGGTGTTTGGAGCACCGTTAAGGCATCTGCGGTAAGCGATTTTGTTGCCGTTTTCATGAAAAATTTAAGCTGGCAAATATTTCGGTTATGCCAATCACATCGCCAGAACCTTTTTTTAAGAGTATGGTCCCGAGTGGCTGGTTTGAAAATCTTTTATTGTCTCGCCCACGTATCGGTTCGTTAATCATGTGAGTTGGCCGGTTTAAGAATTTTTAGAAACATCGTACGTACTTCTTCGGCTGTCTTGGTCATGTGAGTTTTTAATTGACCAAACGTTTCTAGTGCTGCGCCACTACAGAGTGCATTAGTTTGGCCAATTGGTGGGAGATCGTCATCCAAGCGCTCGAGGCCAGTCAGGCGAACGATCGATTGCAAGCTTTGCCAAAAATTCAGGGAAGACAAATAGAGGAAGGCGTCATCATCTTCCAGAAACTTCGCGCGGTGCAGGTTTTTAAGCGCCCCATTCGTAGAAGTGGAGAGTACACCGGGTGCGGAATTGGCATGCAGAAGTTGTAACGCTTGAGTGACGAATTCAATGTCTATAAGACCTCCATTGCGGTGATTGATATCCCAGTTCGATTGGCTTCGATGTTCCTGCGCTACCCGCTGGCGCATATTTTGGACGTTGGCAAATAATTTGTTGCGATCACGTTTTTGGCAAAGGATGTTAAAAATACCGGCACGAATCTGGCTTTGAAACTGATTTGTGCCGTAGATTGGGCGTGCGCGTGTAAGAGCCATGTGTTCCCAAGTCCAGGCAGAGTTTCTAAGATAGTTCAAGTAACTGTTAAGATGGACAGCAACTGGCCCGTTGTTGCCGAACGGTCGCAGTCGCAAATCTACTTCGTAAAGTTTTCCCTCACCCGTTGGCGCACTGATTGCGCTAATGATGCGTTGTGCGAGACGCATGAAATATACGCCGGGTGCTAATGGTTTGGCACCATCGGATGTTTCAATTTCGGGGGCGTGGTCATATACGAAAACAATATCAAGGTCGGAGCCGTGCGTGAGTTCCCTTCCGCCAAGTTTGCCGTAAGCGATTGCAGAAAAATCACTGCCGGGAATCCTTCCATGATGCGCCTCAAATTCTGCCTCAACTATAGGAATTATTACTGTGATTACTGTTTCCGCTATGGATGTGAGACCTGGTCCGGCCGAAATAGCAGTGATTGCGCCACTCAGGACCTGAACTCCAATCCGAAATTTATGATCATTCGTCCAGCGCCGAGTGATGTCCAGGACATGTTCGAAGTGGTCCGCCTCTTCAAGAGCATGTTTAAGGTCAGTGACCAGTGCCTCCGAATTTTCGACCGGCTTTTCAAACTCACTTGTCAGAACATAGTCCAGCAAATGTGGGTTTCGACTGAGTTTATCTGCGAGCGATGGGGCATCGCCCATCACCATGGCAATTAGGTCCAGTAATTTGGGATTTGAATGAATCAAAGATAGGACTTGGATTCCAGCGGGTAGTCGGGCTAGGAACTCGTCGATCTTCATGAATGCGACGTCGGCGTTGCCGGTTTTCGCAAGTGCGCCGAGAAGTTTTGGCATAAGTTCAGTGAGAAGCTGTCGCGACCTTTCACTTCGCGTCGCTCGGTAGCGTCCATGATGCCAAATTCGCACGGTATTGAAAATCCGTGCTGGATTTTTGAACCCCATTTCGCGCAAGGTTGCCTCAGTATCGATATGTAAATCGTTTCCGGTGAAAACTAATGAACCTTGTGCCCCTAAATCCTCCGAATCTTCAAATAGGGTGGCATAATGGCGTTCGACTCTCTGAAGATTTTCTGAAAGCTCGTTGCGGAATGTCACACCGTTTGCGTAACCGGCGAATAAAGCGAATTCCTCGAATTTTTCATCGGTTTTAGGTAGCTCATGTGTTTGTTTGTCGTCGACCATTTGCAGCCGATGTTCGATCTGTCGGAGATATCGATATGCATGGATAAGGTCGGTTGCAATTTTTTTAGTGATCCGGCCGTGGTCGACCAAAGTTTTCAAAACGCCTGGGAGCTTGCGACCACGCAGTTCGGTTATACGACCGCCCCAGATTAGTTGCTGAGTTTGCGCAAAAAATTCAATCTCTCGAATACCGCCACGGCCGAGCTTGATATTGTGTCCATTCAAGTCCAAAAAACTGCCACGTCGATGGGTGACGATTTGGCGCTTCACCGAACGAATATCCTGGATGGCGGCAAAATCCAAATTTTTTCGCCAAATGAACGGTCGTAGTTGATGAAGAAACTCTTCACCGAGTTCTAAATCTCCAGCTACAGCGCGTGCTCTAATCATTGCCATACGTTCCCAATTTTGCCCAACGCTTTCGTAGTACGTCTCGGCAGCCGTGGTGGAGATGGCAATGGGCGTTGTGCCCGGGTCCGGCCGGAGTCTTAGGTCGGTTCGATGCACGTAGCCGTCTGCGGTCCGCTCTTCCAATATTTTTACGACATCCCGTGTTACCCGCACATAGTTTATGCTTATGACGTCCGGGTCTTGGTGGGTCAAGCGATGTGGATCATATAGAATTATAAGATCAACATCGCTGGAATAATTTAATTCCTGTGCGCCAAGTTTTCCCAATGCGAGAACGACATAGCCCGAGCCGATTTCGGGGGTGTTTGGGTTAACGACCGGAATTCGTCCCGCGTTTGCAGCTTTGCAAAGTGCATGACGAGTCGCCACGGAAATTGTGGCGTCGGCAAAATTTGACAGGTTTTTCATGATCCGATCAACGTCCCAGACTTCTGCAATGTCGGCAATGCCGATCGTCAAAGAAGCGTGTCGTTTTGCCTCTCTGAGAGCAGACATTATTGTGGCGGTATCTTTGATGGGGTCGTAAGTACAATTAACCTTAGTTAAAATTCTCTCAAATGTAAGGTCAGGACCGTCTCGCAAAAGCTGACAAAATAAGTCTGCGTCCCGCTGTAAATAATTGGCCAGGAAAGGGCTGTTACCTGCAATAGCTTGCAGTAGCCTTCGTCCCCGGGGATCGCTAGCGACCGACCTGCAATATTTGCTGTCTGTAGCGTTCGAGACCCATCTTTCGATAGTTCTCTCTGTGCGATGTGGATTTGCCCCCGCGGGAAGTTTATGATCTTTGAAATCGAAAATCATTCAAATACATTTGAATTTACTGTGGTATCTGTATGTTAACGCTTTGGCTTCTAGAATATAAAGATTTGTGATTTCGCGCGCACTTATTATAAGCAGTGAATTGCTTGGGGGCCTTTTGGTTCTTGCTGGCATTGCTTTTGTTGCGTTGTTCTGGCGTTTGTCTACCGGACCGATTTCTCTTGATTACGCGACGCCGTATCTTGAAAACGCACTCAGCACAACACCAGAATCGGTTGAAGTAAAAATTCAAAATACCGAATTGGTTTGGGCCGGATGGGGCAATGTTTTCGATATACGCATATATAACGCAGCGATTTTGGGAAGAGGTGGTAAAATCTTAGCGATGTTGCCGGAGGCTTCTGTCGGTTTATCTGTGCCAGCATTGTTTCGAGGAATAGTTGCACCGACGCATTTGGAGATCAATGGCCTAAGTGCCTCGGTCGAACGAGCAGAAGACGGTAACATAGCCTTGGGGTTTTTTGCGGGCCAAGACGAGGTTGCGGGTCAAGAAATTGCTAATCATATTTCCTCCTACGTTGCTAAATTATCGAAGCCAAACGATCAGAATTCCGTATTTGGCTATTTGGATGTGATTCGAATATTAGATGTCAATTTGCGATATAGCGATGCGCAAACGGGTGCAACTTGGCATGTGCCGGAAACGAATATCGAGCTTATTCGTGAGGCGGATGGGATTGAAGCAATTGCATCGATGGGACTAAAATTTGGTGACCGCAGCAGTCACCTGCGGGCGCACGCGTTATTTTCACCAGATCGACTGGGCATTGATATATCTGTTGACTTAGACGAGATCTATCCATCCGATCTCGCGGCTCGGTTGCCTAGTTTAAGCTATTTAAAACCAATTTCTCTGCCGGTTTCGGGCCAGGTCCGTCTCTCAGCGCAACACACTGGTGAGGTTGATTCCGTTGCTTTTGATTTGAAAGGTGCGCATGGAAGCTTTGCTGGCAATATCATTGTGAATGCGGAGAAAGAATATGACCTGAGCATCAATCTTTCGGGTGTGCGCCTTGGCGAATTCGTCAGTCTTTTGCCAACTCTAACAAATAAGTTCCTTTTTGACGCATCTGTGGATGCTCACGTTTCTGGACAAATTACATCTACCGGTAAAATCCGTAATATTGGAATTCAGTTTGATTCGGGAGCCGGGTTTCTCCGCTACCCAGGTGTATTTGAGAGGTCACTTCAGTTTGATAGTATTCAATTTAGCGTTAACGCGGACAACGATTTCTCAAGGCTTGTCATTTCGGATATCAATGCTCGTTTTGGGGAAATAGAGCTCAATTTTGATGTCTGGGCCCATCGGATTGGTGATGAAATCCGCGCGCGAATAAATGGATTGGGGACGAATATTCAAATTGAGAGCCTTGCGCATTTTTGGCCAGTATCTTTGGGTGCCAAAGCGCGTGAGTGGGTCTTAAAAAATGTTAAAAAAGGGAAAGCTGACCGGGTGTCTGTCAAATTGGTGGCGCAAACACCGATCCAAGAAATTGACAGTTTTCGTGTCCACTCTCTGTCGGGTGGGATCAATTTTCGTAATTTGGAAGTGGAATACTTCAAAGGGTTTCCAAAAGTCCAGAATGTCCGAGGCACGGCAACATTTACCAAAGATAGGTTTGAATTGGACGTGGCTCGTGGAGGTTTGTTGGATTTGAAAATCGACAATGGCGTCGTTCATTTGTCGCAACTCGATTCAGATGAGGAACAAATATCGATCGACCTGGTTGTAAGAGGTCCACTAGCCACGGCCTTGTCACTCGCTAATCGTAAGCCTCTTGGCTTCGTCGGCGGATTGGGAATAAACCCTGCGGCTGTCGGCGGTGAAATGGCTGGGACGCTTGGTTTCCGGTTTCCACTCCGAACTGATGTTACATTGAAAGAAGTAAACATTGTCTGCGCTGCAAACTTGGACAACGTTAGCATGAAGCCAGGACCATTCGGATTTGAACTATCAAATTCGAATTTGGAATTAAAGATCTCCAACGACGTTTTGACGGTCGGTGGTCAGGCAGAGGTAAATGGTGTTCCAATAGTTGTTGACTGGCACGAAATGATTGCCTCGGGCGAAGGTTTTCGGAGCCGCTATATATTGAATGGTGAGCTTGAGGCAACAGACCTCAGGAAATTGGGTCTGCCTTTTATACCTCTCTTTCGCGGGCATACCGGGATGAATTTGATTGTAACGCGGTTCGGTGATGGACGAACCGAGGTGCTGGGATCAAGCAACCTTAGAGATACTGTTTTATCTATCCCCAAGATTGGTTGGATTAAGCCCGCAGGGCAGTCGGGAATGTTTCGCTTCGGGCTAACATCACTTGCTGACGGCAGATTGTGGATTGAACGTTTTGATTTGTTAGCTGGGAATATGGAGGCTGCTGGCAAGCTGAGCTTTGAAGATGGTGATTACAGAAAATGGAGTGCAGTGTTTTCCAAGTTTAAGGTTGGTAATACGGATATTCGAGGTCAATTATCACGATCAGCCGATGGCAAATTATTTGTTCGGCTAGAGGGAGGAGGCATCGATATAGAACCATTTTTGTTTGGCGGGGAGGTAGAAGACCGGGAAATCGCCCGCAAAGTATTGGGAGAAAATAAGCAATTGTTTATCGATATGAATGTCGATCGTTTGCGCACCAGCCCAGATGCTGGAGTTGGCAGAACGGAAGGACAAATTCGGTTCATTGGCGAAAAAATCGATATGTTGTCTTTGACGGCAAACCTTTTTGGCAAAAAGTTGCTCCGGATAAATTTTGCGCCTCAAGAATCGGGGCACGCGTTGGATATTAATTCAAATGATGCAGGAGCTGTGCTCCGAATGCTTGGCTGGAGTAATAAGCTTGAGGGTGGGAAATTGAGTGTAAATGGTCAACGTCACTCGCCAGACGAACCACTTCATGGTGTGTTCAAGCTTTCAAATTACAAATTAACCCAAGCGCCGGCGTTGGCGCGCCTACTTCAAGTCGCTTCGTTGACTGGAATATTCGATGCTCTGCAAAGCGGCCTCGACTTTGTTTCTTTTGATGGCACATTTTTGTACGCCAATAAATATTTTCAGGTAGAGCGGTCACGGGCCTATGGTTCTTCGATTGGGATTACTGTCGAAGGTGGGCTGGATCTTGAGGAAGATATAGCAAAACTCAAGGGAACGATTGTGCCGGCCTACACCGTTAATCGTGTCTTGGGGAAAATCCCAATTTTGGGGCGAATACTTGTAGGAGGTGAAGATGAAGGAATGTTCGCGGCAACTTATGCTGTGAATGGTCCACTAGAAGACCCAGAAATCGCGGTGAACCCATTATCTGCGCTTGCCCCAGGTTTTCTTAGAAATCTTTTTGATGCGATTGGCAGTGAGCCTGGAAAGGCGACCCAAGGAGCGCCCGCTAAAATTGAAAAATAGCGCTATAGTTTAATTGGGTATTACCAATACATGGCGTTTACGCCCTGCGGAGAGTTTGAGAACTCCCTCTGTATTGAGATCTTCTAGTTTTGCCAATGCCGTTTCTTTTATGACGACTTTGTCGTTTAATCGTCCGCCGCCGCCGTTTATAAGGCGTCGAGCCTCACCATTGCTTTTTGCTAATCCGGCCTCACGCATTAACACATAAAGCGGCACACCTTTCGATAAGCGAGCTCTTTCGATATTAATGCGCGGCAGATTATCACCGCTGCCACCTTCAATGAAAGTGCGACGCGCCGTCTCCTCTGCTGCACATGCGGCTTCAACACCATGGCACATCCGGGTCGTTTCGTTAGCAAGTTTAATTTTTGCTTCGTTGATTTCGGCGCCGTCAAGTTTTTCGATCTCTACAATCTCTTTTAACGGCAACTCGGTGAAGAGGCGCATAAAACGACCAACGTCTGCGTCATCAGTATTGCGCCAATACTGCCAGTAATCATAGGGCGAAAGTATATCCGCATTAAGCCATATTGCACCGTTCGCAGTTTTGCCCATCTTGGCGCCACTGGCGGTTGTTAGAAGCGGTGACGTTAGTCCAAAAAGCTGCACTCCATCTACACGTCGCCCTAATTCAACGCCGGCTACAATGTTACCCCATTGGTCGGAACCGCCCAATTGTAAACGGCAATTGTAGCGACGCGACAACTCTAGAAAGTCGTAGGATTGGAGGACCATGTAATTAAACTCGAGGAACGATAAGGGTTGCTCACGGTCCAATCGCATTCTTACAGAATCAAAAGTCAGCATCCGGTTAACGGAAAAGTGCTGTCCATAGTCGCGCAGGAATTCGATATATTGGAGCTGGTCGAGCCAGTCAGCATTGTTCACTATAACAGCGCCATTGGCATCATCACCGAACGTTAAAAATTTTTTAAATACATCTTTAATGCTCGCGATATTACTCGCTATATCTTCGGCCTTCAGCAATTGCCGTGACTCGTCTTTGCCGGACGGGTCACCAACCTTGCTCGTCCCGCCGCCCATAAGTACAATCGGTTTCAATCCACATTTTTGCATCCACCGCAGCAGCATAATTTGGACGAGACTGCCAGCGTGCAGCGAGGTGGCTGTTGCGTCGAAGCCGATATAACCGGCTAATCCGTCCTTTTCAGCTAGCTCGTCCAATGCATGAAAGTCAGTTGCTTGGTGGAAGAAACCTCGTTCTTTCACCACTCGCAGAAAATCAGATTTTGGCGTAAACATTGTCTTCACAGATTGTATGCTTAATCGAAAGGCCGACCGTTTAGCACAATAGGTGCCATGCGACAACGCAACTAAGGTCTATTTGGGAGGTGAAATTGCTGGCTGTTGGATTGATGAGTGGCACGTCCATTGATGGAATTGATGCAGCGATCGTGCAGACTGATGGTGACAGCTTGGTTCGGCCAATTTCGTTTCATTTTGAGTTTTATGATCCAGAATTTGCCAAAAGCCTCCGCGCAATCTTGGGCCGAAAAAATCGTGATGCTAATGTGGATGAAGTTGAGCACAAGTTGACGCTCTTGCATGCCGAGGCTGTTAGGAAATTATTGGCAAAGTCGGATTTATCACCAGATGCAGTTGATGTTATCGGCTTTCATGGTCACACAATACACCATGAACCCCGAAAGCAATTTACGTGGCAAATTGGTAATGGTGCGTTGTTGGCGGAGAAGAGTGGTATTGACGTTGTTTCAGACTTCAGGTCGGCTGATGTCGCCAATGGGGGCGAAGGTGCACCATTCGCACCGGTTTTTCATGCTGCCTTGTTAAGGGAGCTAGAATTTCCCGTTGCAATTCTCAATATCGGGGGTGTTGCAAACGTAACCTTTATTGGAAATGACGATAAGCTTATTGCATTTGATACCGGACCGGGTAATGCAATGATAGACGATTGGACCTATCGCACTGCAGGTAAACCGATGGATCGGGACGGCGCCTTGGCCCAGCGTGGAAGGATCGACCAAGCCGCTTTAATGCAATTACTCGACAATAGGTATTTCGAACGACAGCCGCCGAAGTCATTGGACCGAAACGACTTTGATCCGGCGCCAGTGGAGCTACTTTTACCAGAGAACGGTGCTGCTACGCTTACGCAATTTAGTGTGGAATCTATAGCAATGTCACGAATGCACTTTCCGGAAAACCCGCAGCGTTGGTTCGTTTGCGGCGGCGGTCGGCACAACGTTGCACTTATGACGGGGTTGCGCGACTTGCTTGGCGTGACGGTCGAGCCGATCGAGGCTATTGGATGGGATGGCGATGCGATTGAGGCTCAAGCGTTTGCCTTTCTCGCGTGCCGGACGCTAATGGGAATGCCTATCAGTTTTCCCGAAACGACCGGCGTCTCTTCACCGCAAGTTGGCGGTATTGTGCACAAGGTGGCTTAATGCCGAAGCGACTAAACGGAATGTTCTTTCATAGACCGATCTATGTATTTCCCAATAGTTTCTTCCATTTCGATGAGTTTTTGATGGAAGAAATGATTCGCGCCGTTGATTGTGTCATGGTCGATATCAATACCACGTTGCTGGCGGAGCTTTCCGGCTAGGCTTTCGATGGAGTCCGGTGGAACGATGTCATCAAGTTCGCCAGAGAGAAAAAGTCCAGACGACGGGCAAGGGGCCAGGAAACTGAAATCGTAAATGTTTGCTGGTGGCGCAACCGATATGAATGAAGTGATCTCCGGTCGGCGCATCAATAGTTGCATTCCAATCCATGCACCAAACGAAAATCCAGCTATCCAACACTGCGGAGCGTTCTCATTGTAGCTTTGGAGCCAATCCAGTGCGGCTGCTGCGTCGGATAGTTCTCCTTCGCCGCGCGCAAATACGCTCTGAGACTTTCCAACACCGCGGAAATTGAATCGCATGCACGCAAATCCGCGCTTTAGAAAGATTTGGTAAAGCGTGTAGACGACCTTGTTGTTCATCGTCCCGCCGTGCTGCGGATGAGGGTGCAGCATCAACGCGATGGGGGCATTTGGATCACGCCCTGGCTGGTACTTGCACTCTAATCTTCCATCAGGTCCGTTTATAAATACTTCTGGCATGTTACTCGTCGTTGTTCTGAAAGAAATACTTCCGAATCGGGCCGATATTCCCTCTTCAAAATTCATGACCGGTATCTGGCACTCCGGTTGACCCGATGAGCCAGGATATCTATATCCAACCAATGCCCGGTGCGAAACCCGGAATTTGCGATACGTTGCCGATAGAGTTGGATACTACGAGCTAATTGCTCGTGTTGCCATGCCGCATCGGCAGAAACATTAGTTGGACCGTACGATGTTAAAGGCAATGCGTGAAGATATCAGAGCTATAATGGACCGGGACCCGGCAGCCCGTTCATGGTTTGAAATTTTCCTTTGCTACCCGGGCTTTCATGCGATCCTTTTTCATCGAGTAGCACATTGGGCGTGGCGTCAAAATTTGAAATTGTTGGGTCGTTTAATTTCTCAATTTGGGCGATTCCTAACCGGTATCGAAATTCACCCTGGTGCTGTTATCGGAAGTGGCTTCTTTATCGACCATGGCATGGGTGTAGTCATTGGTGAGACAGCAGTTATTGGTGATCGCGTGACACTGTATCACAATGTGACGCTTGGTGGTGTTGCGCCATCGATAGACACAGATAGTCAACGCGATCAGAAGCGACATCCGACATTGCAAAACGAAGTAATTGTTGGCTCTGGTGCGCAAATTTTGGGACCGGTTACAATTGGACGGTGTTCGCGTGTCGGCGCGAATGCCGTTGTGACAAAAAGTGTGCCCGAGGCTGTGACGGTGGTCGGCATACCAGGACGAACTATTCCGCGTTCTAGGGAGAATATAGGCGACGAATTTTCGCCGTACGGCACGCCAATTGGTGACATTCCCGATCCGATCGCTCGCGCGCTTGAAGGCTTGATGGACCAAGTGACCATGCTGAAGGCACGGATCGACGATCTGGAAAACCAACCACTGTCACCAAACGACTCATTTGAAGGTAGTGAGTTTGTCGACGTTGTTACCCGAAATGAGGAACGGTCAAAAATATAAAAATATTTTCATCAAGTAGATTTAGTGGGCGGTCATTTAAGCAATATGCGCTATATTTGCGACTCTTAATAGACATGTTTTAAGGGATCGTTTACGTGAGACTAACAACGAAGGGCCGGTATGCTGTTATGGCGATGGTTGATCTCGCGAAACATAGCGACGGAGAACCTGTGACACTAGCGGATGTAGCAAGTCGTCAGGGTATATCACTTTCCTATCTGGAGCAGCTGTTCCAAAAACTCCGCCTAGCTAATCTAGTGAAGAGTGTTCGGGGACCTGGTGGGGGATACTTATTGTCTAGAGATTCGCGTAAAATGCCAATTTCTGAGGTGATTGCCGCGGTAGATGAACCGTTGCGTGCAACACGTTGTGCGCCTGGTGCACCCCTTGGTTGTACGGGTGAGATGGAGAAATGTTTAACACATGACCTTTGGGAAGAATTGAGTGATCAGATTCAGTTGTTCTTGGATTCTGTAACCTTGTACGATGTCATCGAAGGCCGCATTCGTCGCGATTTGAAGGTGATAGGCGGGACGGTCGCATAGTTATTACTAACGCGGGAGTTGTACTCACTCCAATATCGTATGTCTGAATGGCTTATTTTGATCATAATGCAACTGCACCAGTTTCAAGTGAAGTCACGGATGCCGTTGTCAACTCTTTAAACACCTACGGCAATCCATCTTCGGTCCATGCTGAAGGCAGGATCGCTCGAGCCGCGGTTGAGATGGCCAGGGAAGAGGTTGCCCAATTAGTTGGTGCCAAATCTAAAAATGTAATTTTTACTAGCGGTGCAACTGAAGCCAACAATCAGGTGCTGCGTGGCAGCGGTCGCTTACATGTTCTTGCGTCGGCTATCGAACATCCGTCTGTTCTGGAAATGGTGCCTGACGACAACCAAATACCAGTTTCCGCAGACGGCATTGCAGATATGGATGCGCTATCAGGTATGCTCATGCAGCGCGGGACATCTGTTATCGTATCGGTTATGGCTGCAAACAATGAAAGCGGTGTCATCCAACCAATTAAACGATCAGCTGAGATAGCGCATTTTGCTGGCGCTCTATTCCATTGCGATGCTGTTCAAGCCATTGGGCGCATTCCATTTGACATGGACCTCTTAGGTGTAGATATGGCAACGATGTCCGCACATAAGATTGGTGGTCCCAAAGGTGTCGGCGCACTTATTTTGGCAGATGGAATAAAAGTTGATCGCTTTATTTGCGGTGGTGGGCAGGAACGCCGTTACCGAGGGGGCACAGAAAATGTTGCCGGTATCGCGGGCTTTGGGGTCGCGGCAAAACAAGTGGCGGAACGGCTAAGTACCATCAGTCGGGTCGAGAAATTAATTAGACTTCTGGAACGGCGCGCTCTTGCGGCAGTGCCAGACGCGGTGGTTTTCGGTGAGAGAGTGCCGCGTATTGGAAATACATCTTTAATAGCGCTACCAGGAGTTGATGCGGAAACCCAAATCATGGCCTTGGACCTTGCTGGCGTATACGTAAGTGCAGGTTCTGCTTGCTCCTCTGGGAAAGTTGCTGAAAGTCACGTCCTACGAGCAATGGGGGTTGATCATGCGGTTTCCCGTTGCGCCATCCGCATTAGCTTGGGCTTCGAGAACACATTAGAGGAAGTTGACAAATTTATTGAAGTTTGGAGCGGTCTCGCGAGACGGCGTGGAGAATAGATTATGCCAAGTATGATATTTCGATATCCAGACGGCACTGAGCGGAAAGTCGAAGCACCGATTGGCGACAGCGTTCTGGAAATTGCGCATGCCAATGATATTGATATTGAAGGGGCATGTGAGGGCTGCATGGCTTGTTCTACGTGTCATGTGATTGTTGACAAAGATTGGTATCGAAAGCTCCCTGTGGCGTCAGAAGATGAGGAGGATATTTTGGATCTTGCTTTCGGACTGACCCGAACGTCACGTCTTGGCTGTCAGGTGTTAATAACTGAGGGGTTTGACGGGCTGCGGGTCAGCCTTCCCGGCGAGACTCGTAATATGATGATGGATTAACGGATGGCTGCTGAGAATACGCTCTTTGAGCAGTTAAAAGCGGTGTGCGCTGATGACTGGAAGCGCTATACCCATCATGATTTTGTCACCCGAATTGCAGATGGAACATTACCGGAGCTGTCTTTTCGCCACTACCTCATTCAAGATTATCTCTTCCTCATTCAGTTTGCTCGGGCGTATGCACTTGCCGTCTATAAATCGGATACTTTGGCTGATATGCGACAGGCCGGGGCGGGGATGTCAGCTATTTTAGATACGGAGATGAAATTGCATCTCGATTTCTGCCGGAAATGGGGGCTAAGTGAAGCGGATTTGGACACCGCACCCGAAGCTTCCGCCTGCATGGCCTACACGCGGTTTGTCTTAGAACGAGGAATGTCGGGTGATTTGCTTGACCTGCATATAGCGTTGGCTCCTTGTATCATCGGATATGCCGAGATCGGGGCAAGGCTGGCATCGGATGTTGCGACAGTATTTGAAGGAAACCCCTATATGCCTTGGATCGAAATGTATGCGAGTGCGGAATACCAAGATGTTGCTGTTGACGAGATAAATTTCTTGGAAGATCTCATGACGCGTCGTGCTGGCCCTGGCCGCTTCGATTCTCTAGCCGATATTTTTGGCAAGGCTACGCGTCTGGAGGTGGATTTTTGGCAAATGGGACTTGATCACACGGTTCTATGACATGATTGGAAGTTAGAAAATTTTAAAAATACCTCTTTTATAATTATTTCGCATGACCCAATGCAGAGTGGCAAACAAACTTTTATCGATCTATTTATTTCTGTATCGACGATCCGGATTCCACTCCCATATTTTTAAATGGCCATGATTTTAATAATTCAGACAGAGGACACACTTCATGACGACCGTTGAATTCTTTTTCGACTACTCCAGCCCCTGGACTTATCTCGCTTTTGATCGAATTGAGGATTTTTGCGAGAAGAATAACGCGGAGTTGATTTGGAAGCCGTTTCTCGTCGGTGGTGTTTTCAACAAGGTCAACCCTAGCGTCTATCAGCGCCGCGAAAATCCTGTACCGCCAAAAGACAACTACTATCGAAAAGATATGAATGATTGGGCGCGATACCAGGGTATTTCGCTAATCAAACCGAGCGTTTTTCCGCTGAACAGCGTGAAGGCCCTTCGAGGAGCATTTGTCGCAATAGAAGAGGGTAAAATTTCAGATTATTCGCGCGAGTGCTTCAAGGCGTATTGGACGGAAGATAAGGATATATCAAAGGAGGAGGTCCTTCAGCCCATCGCCGAAGCTGCTGGAATGAATGGCGAAGCTTTTATGGCAAAAATTACGGAAGAGCCTATTAAAAGAAAATTATTTGAGACGACGGACGAAATTATTGCACGCGAAGGATTTGGGTCGCCAACATTCTTTATTGATAAGAATGACATGTATTTCGGCAATGACCGACTTGAGCTAATGCAGGCAGCGATTAGTCTTAGGTAGCGCCTAAGAAAACGATTTGATCCCCGCTCGCGACTCGAACACCTACACAAAAACATCCAGTAAGTTTCCGGTATTTAATAACGTCTCGACCGTTCGCCCTTTCGCATCAAAAGCGATGAGTGCCGCGGAGCGGACAGCGGTGTCCACTTCACGGCGTCTCTGGTCTCCGTTTAGTTTGCCTGCTTCTTCAACTGCAGTGACGATCGCTTGCGCATTTCCACGCAGTCTCAATCCAAAACTCGCCGCCTCCGCAAGAGGAGCGATCGAGTAAGAATTTAACGAGAGCAGGCTACCTGGCGCGATAGCCAATACTCATCCTCTGTTCTCTTCAGACCTCACTCACATCGTCGTTCAAAACGTAATTCTGAGTCAACCCTCAAACAGAATTGATTTACTTTTCAATTTTTTCTGTCGCGCACTGTGTCATGAACCAAGAGGAAAGCCAGGCAGAGTGTCGACCATCGCCTCCTGCGACGCAGATCACAAAATCTTCCGGTGCAAAGACAATGGGCACCATAAAGTCAGGGTTGTCGTGTTCGTATGCATCTGGCCATTTGCGGAAATTCCAGTAGGAGCGGCTGGCGAGTTCTCGCACGGGCATGCGTGCATTTTCGAAGAGGTAAGCTTGCACGTCTTGGCGGCTATAACCATCTCTTGCGATCTCCTCAGCATGTTCTGGTCCCAGCACAAGGCCAATTGCCGTTCGGTGTGATTGATGGAGATAGTTTACGAGGCCCATTCGGCGCATAGACCCGGCTATCGTCTCGAGATTGCCAATTCCTGTCTCCTGCGCTCCTTCATTTATGTAGTGAATGCCACGGATACCAATCACACTGATTGTTGAATCATCTATTGCAAAGCTGCGATTGATTCGGAGCGGCTCCCAAGGATTCCGCACTTCGTTTTCCGCGAAGAGGAGTGAATATCGTCCTGGAAAAGCGAGTGTGCCCTTGTCCATCTCCCCTGGGATGGCGCCACCGATGTTGCGAATGACGAGACGCAGTGCGCGGCCGATGGTGGCATTGGTGCGAAAGCCAGAGCCCATACAGGCTGTACCGCTATTTATTCCGATCTCGTCCGAGATCTGACCGCTTACTATAAAACACGGGGCTGCACCGCCGGTTGTCGTTGAGACGCTACCGACATTATATTTGGGTTGCAGCATAGCTCTGACGCCGGCTAATACGACAGGAAAGTAGTCAGGTTGGCAACCCGCCATCACTGCGTTGGCCGCTACCTTTTCGACAGTTACCGTTCCATCAGCAGGCGGCATAATACCCAATACGTGGTCGCCAGGCAGCTGGCCTCCCGCAATCATCGTAGCGACTGCTTCTTCGGTTGGCGGCATTACGGGCAAGCCGTCGCTCCAGCCTTGCTCGTGAAAATATTCGTTCATTGCAACGTAGTCGTTGACGATGTCAATCCGTGACGCAGAGGCTACTTTCGAATCAACACTCATGCTTCTACCGGCATTCGGAGCAAAGCGCTTGCAATTTCATCAACGACGGATTCTGTCATTGCCTTTACCTCTGATTCCGTCTTGCTCGCTAGTGGATGATCAACGAAGACCTGCGGGTGATTTGGCATGCCAAGGATCCTTGAGCGCATTTCCGCCGATTTTTCGAAAGCTTGCGTTAATACCGTGGCGGCGGGCTTCCCTCTTTTTTCAGCTTCTGTACCGTCATGGAGACCCCACGTCGTACAGGAACCTCAATCAGCAACCGCGTGTATTACCGCGTCGCACTTCGACACAATGTCATCCATAACTTCCGCTGGCGTCGCGACACTTGCACCGACTTTCGTGTAGTATTCGAAACCTGAGACTTTGTATTTATCGATCAACAGTTCCTGCAGACGCGCAAGAAAAACATCTGAATGACGTTTTCGGTTGTCAATCAATCCGATCCGTTTTCCTTTAAGAGTATTCAGCCGAGCGGCGAGTTGATGCATAACAGGCTGATCTTCGGCGGCGGGATGGACCAACCTTAGTTTCTCTGATCGGTTTATCATTTTAACTCCCCCCATGGGCTCAAAAGTTGGAAACTTTCTTATAAGTAAAACATAATAACAGTTTATCTTATTGTCTGTAGTGCAAATCCATAAGGCTTTAGTCGTTGCGCAACGGGCTCTGGATAATCATATTGCGGCCATGAATACGCTTGGTATCGAAAAAGACCCTAAAGACACACGGGTCGTTGTGGCCATGTCCGGAGGGGTTGACTCTTCGGTGTGCGCCGCCTTGATGGTGGAGGCTGGCTATGATGTTGTGGGAATTACCTTGCAACTTTACGATCACGGTGAAGCGATACAGCGTAAGAACGCGTGTTGCGCTGGCCAGGATATTCACGATGCGCGTAACGTCGCCTCTCGACTGGATATTCCACATTACGTGCTTGACTACGAAAGCCGTTTCCGCGAAAGCGTCATGGAAGATTTCGCCGATGCCTATGCTCGCGGGGAAACGCCAATTCCTTGTGTTCGCTGCAATCAAACTGTGAAGTTTCGGGATCTGATGGGAACAGCCAGAGACCTTGGCGCCGATGCATTGGCGACAGGTCATTACGTTCGCCGTGAGGATGGTCCGAACGGGCCGGAAATGCACCGCGCAATCGACCCTTCGCGTGATCAAAGTTATTTTCTGTTCGCGACTACGTCAGCACAACTTGATCTCTTACGGTTTCCGCTCGGAGATCGGCCAAAGACGGAGACACGTGAGATCGCGGAGCGTTTCAACCTAAAAGTTGCAGCAAAGCCGGACAGCCAGGATATATGCTTCGTTCCGAACGGCTCCTATGCACGGATTGTTGAACGACTGCGACCTGAAGCAATTCAACCTGGGGAGATTGTAGATCTGGATGGGAATGTTCTCGGTGACCACAATGGCATCATTCATTTTACCATCGGGCAGCGCCGAGGTCTTGATATTGGTGGCCACGCGGAAGCCCTTTATGTCGTGCGCTTGGAGCCCGAGACCCACCGTGTCGTGGCGGGCCCGCGTGAAGCGTTAGCCGTGCCGTCTGTGCGGCTCTCAGATGTAAATTGGCTGGCTAAACCATTGAATGATGAGGCGGTCGATTGCGCAGTTAAGATTCGATCTACTATGGACCCTGTCCCAGCGCATCTAATGCAGCGTGAAGATGGTAGATTGGAGGCCTACTTTGCCGAGCCACAATACGGCGTTTCGCCCGGTCAGGCTTGCGTCGCTTATGAAGGTGAGCGCGTTCTTGGCGGCGGTTGGATCGATCGGGAATAGACGACCCAAGTCTGGGACTTAGATCGTTATCGAGCATTAAAGCGGGATAAAGAGACATGCCTCCACTCGAATTCGGTTGGTTTATACCTTCCAGCGGCGACAGCGAGGCTTTCGGGGTTCCGGAAGCAACAATTGACATTGGTGAAGAACACTTGCGCCGCGTCACGATGGCGGCAGAAAAAGCAGGATTCGAGTATCTGCTTATTCCGGTTGGTCGTCAGTGCTGGGAGGCTTATATTCTCGGCTCTTTTATGGCGGCGGAGACAAAACGCATCAAACCGTTAATCGCGGCGCGCCCAGGATACGTGAACCCAGTCCTATTAGCGAAGATGATTTCTACTTTCGATGTGATGTCGAATGGGCGAATTTGCGTAAATTTGATTGCGGGGCAATCTGAGATTGAGATTGCTGAGGAAGGGATCAAGTACAAGAAGGAAGATCGCTATGCAATCATGGAGGAAGAGGTCACAATTCTAAAAGAATTATGGACTGCAGACGGACCACTCAATTTTGATGGACGGTTCCACCAGTTGAATGGTGCGACCATCCTTCCGAAGCCGGTTCAGAAGCCGTATCCGAAATTCTATTTGGGGGGCGGTTCTGAAGAAGCCTGGAACCTGTCAGCAAAACATTCCGATGTGCATTTGTTTTGGGGTGATACACCGGAAAAAATTCAAGAAAACATTGTAGACATTCGTGAGCGGGCGGCGGAGCACGGTCGGAGGGACGCGATTGGTTTCGGTATGCGCCTCCAGATCATTTGCCGCGAGACCGAGGAAGAGGCGATGGAAGCGGCGGACCGCTTGATCAGCAATATCCCCGAAGCGGCGCGCGAAATTTTGAAGCGAGACACGGCGGAATCCGTCGCTAATCAGAGAGTCCAACAATTGGCCGCGGAGAAAGGGCTTTGGATCGCGCCGCACCTTTGGAGCGGTCTAACTCGCTTCCGTCGTGGGGCGGGGATTGCTGTGGTTGGCAATCCGCAGCAATGCGCAGCAACGCTGCAGCGCTTCATTGATGCCGGTTGCCATTCCTACTGCCTATCGGGCTATCTTCATCATGAAGAGGCCGAACGCTTTGGCCGGATGGTTTTGCCGTTGTTGGCGGAGCAAAATCCAGGAATGGTTAAAGCGGCTTAACCTCGGCCCCGCACTCTTGGTAGATTAAGCACAGAACTCCAAGGGTCGGGCATTTCACCGACGGGTGCCTCTATCAAGACAGGGGCGTCCATCTTGAAGGCCTCTTCGATCCGGTCCCGCAGTTGCTCCGGTGAAGTCGCCTTCAGGCCGGCAACCCCGAAACTTTCCGCCAGTTTGCAAAAATCTGGATTAGTGAGGTCACTGGCAATTGTTCGGTTGCCGTAACTGAGTTTCTGGATGCGTTGGACATTTCCGTAGGCGCCGTCGTTAAAAACCACAGCGACGAGATTAATATTATGCCGTACAGCGGTCGCCAATTCCTGTACGTTAAACATGAACCCGCCGTCGCCATTTATCGAGAGAACTGGTTTATCAGGACGCGCAACCTTGGCGCCCAGGCCGGTCGCGTATCCCCATCCAAGCGTGCCTTGATAGCCGGATGCGATAAAGCTGCGCGGGTGGTAGACCGGCATTGCAAGGCGGCTGATATAGCTAACCTGTGTCAATTCATCGATAAAGACGCCGTCCTCCGGTAGCGCGTTTCGGATCGCATCAATGTAGGCAAGTTGTGGGGCGAGAGAGGCGAGCATCTCCATCGTCTTGGCTCGCGCCTCGTCGAATTCTTCCTTCTTCGACGTCCGTTTGGCATTGTGCCTCGGCAACGCATTTGCCAGTGCGGTCAGCACTGTGGCGGCATCGCCGATGATACCCACATCTGGTTTGTTGATGCGGTCCATTTCCTCTGCGGAAAGGTCAATGCGGATCACTTTTAGGTCGCTGTCCGTTCCCCAAAGTTGTTGATGAGGCTGCATCCGAGTTCCAACGCCCAACACAACATCAACGTCCTTCCAGAGACGATGGCCCGTCGGCATAGTTACTGACAGGTGATGCCGAGAGTCGAGAACACCGCGTCCCAGACGGAAGCTGCAAACTGCTGCTTCCAGCATTTCGGCCACTTCCCGGACTTCGGCACTAGCATCTTGCGCACCGCCACCGACGACGATCATAGGATTTTTTGCCCTGCCGAGCAGTTTGGCAGCGACTTCGACTTTATCGGTGTCTATTGCAATTATAGCTTCTTCAGCAGGGGCGTTGGGTGTTGTGACTGGCGCAGCACGTCCCCAAACATCCATTGGGCACTCAAGTCCAACAGGTCGTGGTCGGCCAGCACCTAGTTGCCGGAAGGCTTCTTGCGTGAGGCGGGCCGCTTCCGCGGGTCCTTCGATCCGTTCTGCCCATTTTGTCATTGTGCGAAGGATGCCCATTTGGTCCCGAATTTCGTGAAGGAGGCCGTAGCCTCGATCAATTGTTGCCAACGGGATTTGACCGAGCAACGCCAGGACTTTTGAGCTCGTGCTATAGGCTGTCGCCAGAGCTGTCGAAGCGTTGAGAAAACCAGGCCCAGGGACAACGGAAAACGCCGATGGTTTGCCGCTTGCTAAGGCTGCGCCTAGCGCCATATAGGCGACGGCCTGCTCGTGCCGCGTGTGAATAGGTCGGATTTCATCTGTCCGTGCATGGAGGGCGTCGAAGAATAAATCGTTCTGAATACCAGGTAGACAGAATAAGGTGTCGATCCCATTGCGAATAAGTCCGTCAACCACGGCTTCCCCGGCGGTCATGGTTTTTATTTCTTTGGCATTCGTCATTTGTTTATTCCTAATTACTTACCGGTGACATATCCGTCTTTTAGATCATTCTGCCTAGCGGCTGTATGCCGTTCTGCGGGATCACCGTAACCACCAGAGCCGGGAGCTTCTAGGACGACTTGCCCACCTGGAGGAACATCGAAAGAACCTTTGCTGGGAAGAGTTCGTTCGGTGCCGTCTGGATACTTGAGCGTCGCCTTGCTCGTACTGCCATTGCCACCGCCGGCGACGCCGAAGGGGGGAGATTTTGTGCGTTCCATGCAGACCGTGGCTCTTGCGTTATTTTCTAAGACAGTCCAGGCGCGTCGGGTACCTAGGCCGCCTCGATATTTACCGTCGCCACCGCTATCCGGGATGAGCTCGTAGCAATCGACGCGCAGGGGAAAACTCATTTCGAGAGCTTCAATGGGCGTGTTCATTGTATTAGCGATACCAGAGGACAACGCGTTGATACCATCTTTGTTTGGGCGCGCGCCAAACCCGCCTTTCACGGATTCATAACTAACGTATCGGCCACTCGTCCGGTAGTCGACACCGCCGAAGGTCATGATAGCCGATGTACCCTGGCTGCATGCCATGATGTGTTTGGGCATAACGTTAGCGAGCGCACCGAACGTCATATCGGCGACGCGGTGTGACATTTCGTGATTGGCGTAGACGACGGGGGAGGGGAATGCCGCATTGACGACTGAGCCTTCAGGCGCTGTTACCTTGATCGGACGCCAGGCGCCAGAGTTGGCGGGAATAAGGCCGTTCGGGTCGACGATCATCTTTAACGAGCAGTAGACACCAGAGGCGGTGACGGAGAGCGGTGCATTCATCGGTCCGGGGACGGCGGGATCTGTGCCGTTGAAATCCACTTTTATTTCCGAGCCGTATTTTGCAACCTTCATACGAATGGTGAAGGAGGAGTCTTCCGTTTCGCCGTGTTCAATGATGCCGTCGCCATCGCAAACATCTTCAAATTCTCCTTCGCCGTCCGGAAGCTCCGCAAGCAATGTGCGCATCATGCGTTCTGAATAATCTAAAATTTCTTGCATAATTCCCGTAAGCTGTTCGCCTCCATATTTAGCGGCCAGATCAGCCATTCGTTGACTGGCACGCCGGTTGGATGCAATCTGAGCGTTGAGATCGCCCCAGCGTTCGTCCGGAGTACGCACGTTTGCGCGAATGATCGCTTCAACGTTGCGGTCGAGTTTACCTTTGTCATAGATACGGATCGGCGGCAG
>MDTE01059394.1_pt1 | contig 31933 bp, 26 predicted proteins | sample 811231 | NCBI WGS metagenome assembly MDTE01 (sample SAMN05326651, study PRJNA326480) | marine metagenome | isolation source: seawater | place: Indian Ocean: Red Sea | collected 2010 | reverse complement strand
TGTTCTTATTCCGTAGTGTGGTTGAACTTGGTGCCATATAGGATATTCATAATAATGATAGTAGACTGATTTTCTTGGACTTTTTTCATCACCCTCAAAAGTTCCTTTAAAACTTTTTCCCTGCATTTCTGCTGGAATTTCTAGTCCAGCCATGTCTAAAAGTGTAGGAGCAAAATCAACATTCATTACCATAGCATCTGAAGTGGTTCCAGGATTAATAGTTCTTGGATTTTTAATCACAAATGGCATTTTGAAAGATTCTTCATACATCCATCTTTTATCAAACCATCCATGCTCTCCAAGATAAAAACCTTGATCAGAAGTATAAACCACAATCGTGTTTTCACTCAATCCATTCTCTTCAAGATAATCTAAAACACTTCCTACAGCTCGGTCAATACCGGCAACACATCTAAGATAGTCTTTAATATAGGTTTGGAATTTCCAGTACTTCAAAGCCTCCCCTTTTAATGTGTCATGTGGTGACCAATACTGTCCCTTATCACCATAAGCGAGCCAGCGCATCGAATCTCTTCTTGATAATCCTGTTGGGGCTATTTGCTTCATATCTCTTCTATTTAAGTGGCGTCCGATTTCCATCATATTTTCACTTGCAGCAAGTCTTCCCTCGTAGTCGTCGTTAAAGTTCTCCGGAAGAGGGAAATCAAAATCGCTAAACAAATCATGATACATAGAGTCGGGCCTCCAATCTCTGTGCGGTGCCTTGAATTGATACAATAACATAAAAGGTTTAGTGGTATCTCGATTTGATAGCCAATCTAAACAATCATTTTCTATTGCTTTTGTGCAATGAAGCTTAGTTTCTACCACAGTATCTTTTCCATTAATACAAAATTGAGGGTTGAAATAAGTTCCTTGCCCACCCCAATTAATTAAAACTTTAGAATAATCAAAACCTGTCGGAGTTGTTCCTAAGTGCCATTTTCCGATGACTGCAGTTTGGTAACCATTTTTTTGGAAAATTTTTGGAAATGTAAGTTGATCACCATTAAAATCTCCTCCATCAACATTTTTATAAAAACCATTCACATGTGAAAATTTACCTGTTAATATAGAGGCTCTACTAGGTCCACATATAGAGTTTGTGCAGTAAACAGCATCCATTCGAGCCCCCTCATTTGCAATACGATCTATATTTGGGGTAGGTGCAAGTTTACTAACCTCAGACCCATACGCACTAACAGCCTGATAAGCATGATCATCAGCCATAATATAAATAACATTAAGCGGTTTGTTATCTTGTTCTTTTTTATTTGATGAATTACACGCACAAATTGATAGTAAGAAAAGACCTAAAATGCTGTATATACTGAAAAGATTAAATGATTTCATATTATTTTTTTTTAATAAATATTTTTTGGACTACAATATTAAAAGTAGAAAACAATTACTTTTATAAGTAACCTCTTAGCTTAGTGTTTTAAAGACACTAAAGTAATTAATTTAATTAAATTTGAATATTAAAAATATAAAAATTGAAGGTATATATATTTTCTTTCTTTTTCTTTTTTTCTATTAGTTGTGTTGGACAGGAATCCCCAAATTTTTTATGGCTTGTTTGCGAAGACCAATCTTTATTTTTTTCAGAATATGGTGATTCTAGTGCTAATACACCAAACATTAATCAGCTAGCTAAAGATGGAATTGTATATCAAAACTGCTATACACCATCACCTGTTTGCGCACCGAGTAGAAGCAGTTTAATTACAGGCATGTATCCAACAACACTGGGCACACAGCATATGCGAGCCTTTAAAAAATCAGGACTAGATAATGAAATTAATTCGCATAATTCTCTGCCATATTATAGTGCTAAACCAAATAAGCCAATTCGTTTCTTTACTGAATATCTTAGAGCTAAGGGATATTATTGTACTAATAACTCAAAAGAAGATTATAATATGATAACTTCTCCATTAGCGTGGGATGAAAGCAATAAATATGCACATTGGAGAAATAAACACAAGGGGCAACCTTTTTTTTCTGTCTTCAATTTTAATGTGACACATGAATCTAATCTTTGGGAAAACACTATTACTTATTCAAAAGAAGAATTAGAAAATGTTTTAGTTCCGAAAATTTTTCCAAAAAATGATGGAATTAAAAGTGATTTACTAACGAACTATAAAAATATTGAAAAACTAGACGAAAAAATAGGCATAATTATAAACCAACTAAAAGAAGATGGATTATATGAAAATACAATTATATTTTTCTTCAGTGACCATGGTGGACCATTCCCTAGATACAAAAGATCAATTTATGAAACAGGTCTTAAAGTTCCAATGATAGTCAAGTGGATTAATGATACAATTAGAGGAGATAACAACCAACTCATCAGTTTTATTGATTTTGCACCTACTATTTTAGATGCCGCAAAGATAAAGTTAGAATTTCCATTTGAAGGAGTTTCTTTTTTTAAAAAAGACCAGAGAAAATATATATACGCTGCTACAGATCGTTTTGATGAAAGTTTAGATATGAGAAGAAGTATTCGGGATAATAGATTTAAACTAATTTTTAATGTTGATACTACAACTCCTATATATAAGCCAGTAACATATCGAGAAAAAATGAAAACCATGCAGATATTAGATTCTCTTAAACAAAAACAGGAATTAAACACATATTTTTCAAATTGGTTTTATAAAAACAAGCAACAATTCGAATTATATGAAGTTTCTAAAGACTACTATGAAGCTGACAACCTAATATCTAATCCTAAATACGAAAAGATTTATAAAAAATTGCGTCAACTTTTATTTAAGTGGATAGATGAGTCTGATTTTGGCAATATGAAAGAATCAGATATGCTAGAATATATGTTTACCAATCCTATATCTATACCAAAATTAAAAATGCCAAAACTAGTTATAAAAGATAAGGGAATAATTATTGAATCTAATAATCAAAACACTTCCGTAGGATGGAGAAACAAGAACGAAAAAATTTGGAATATTTATACGGAAAATGACTTGATTTACCCAAAGGATAATTTTGAGATCCTACTTTTTAGACCCGGCTATGAGTTACTAATTAAAGCCTTTTAAAAATAGCTTAAGTTAATTATTCGACCAAAAAAGGAATATTAGCTACCGAGCTTTGTCCTAGTTCGTTTTTTATATAAGCAAAAATTCGGTATGCACCTTTTATCTTTGGACTTATAAATACTAGCTCATTGTCGTGTTGATTGACAATTTCAAAATTTATTGGCTCAGGAGATATTTGAATGTCACCACCAATTTTATCACTAAAGGCTTCAGGATATAATACGTATTCAAATATTACTTTATCATTATTGTATTTAAGGTATTCAATTTTCAAAGTTACTTGAGAAGATGGAGCGACTATATGATCTTTTCTCCATCCTATATTTTCTAAAGAAATATCTCTTATTGATGGGGCTCGAGATTGTGGCCACTCACCTGTCCAGCAATACTGCATCACATCAATAGCTTCTGTTGGATTTCCATTGCTCAAGAACATTCCATGCCATGTAGCTGTAGATTCTTGTTTTTGTCCCCAAAGAAAACAATAGCTGCCAAGACAACGTTCTTTGTCTTTTTCAATCAATTCTTGATATCTTCTTAGTCGAAGATCTGCCTTTAGGCCATTTGGCGGCTCAATTTTAGCTTTCCATGATGTAGTTCTAGCCTCAAAAGGTCCATTTACACCCCATTCAGAAACAATGTAGGGTTTATCCCAGTTAAATTTTCTAAGATTAGCTCCAGCATTTTCTATTGAACCATAAACATTTAGCCCTAATATATCTATACTTGGACAATATTTTTTTATGTAATATGCTTTTGATGGATCAACACCAGCAATTACAGTCATGGTGGGATGATTTGGATCTACTTCCTTAATAAACTTTGCAAGAATCTCTATAGTTTCCCAAACTTTAAAATTACTATATCTTAAGTCAACTTCATTACCAATACCCCAGACTAATAAAGCAGGGTGATCCTTGTATTTCAAGACCTCGTTCTTGAGTTGTTCAATTTGACCTTTCACTGCATATTCATTATTATAATCCATACCGCTTCTTTCTGGTCTTACATGTAATCCAAGTGTAACAGTAAGTCCATGTTTATATGCAGAATCTAAAAATGCCTTATTATTTGTACTCCAAACACGAATCGAATTAGCTCCTGATTTAACGAGAAGATCAAAATGGTCTTTTGCCCCTGCACCTTTTATATAATATGGCTCTCCATTTCTTTGTAACTCGAAATTTCCTTCGGTATTTTTGGTTACTACAACTTTACTTACTTGAGAATGAGCAGTAAAAGTATATAACATTAAAAAAAATAGGCTAAAAAATAAATTTATATTCCTTTCCATTCCGTTGGTTTTTTTGGATTACCGCGAAATTCAACAAGTTGAAAATCGCCTATTTCAAATTGAGTATCCTCAAGTATTTTAAACCTAATTTCTTTGAGCGAATCCCATCTAAATTCACCATGTCCTTCTAATGATTTTAAAGGAAGATAGGCTTCGAAAATACCATTTTTTTTGTCGACAAAATGACTTTCATTTAATATTTTTTGAAGTCTTCTTTTTTTACCAGTATAGGCAAATAAAAATGCTTGAATCTTAGGTATTTCATTTGCCTTTATCTTAAAAGCAAGTGCTGATGTAGTATAAATAGATGATAAATCAACACGCAACCATTTGTAAGGAGAAAAGCCAAATGTATTCCACTGCATTTCTTTAGATTTATCTAAATTAACAAATACGCTCTCATTTTTAAAGAAGCTTCCAAACTTAAGACTAGATGAATATTTTGTATTAATACCCCACCAATATTCTTTTCCCTCTCCAAGCTGTATAGGATGAGAGTTAAATACTTTTGTGAATGTATCGATTGTATTCTCATAGTTATGCTGGTGTGGAACAATTATAATATTATCTATATGTAGATCCCCTTGCCTTTGAAATTCAAGACGAAGTTCTTTTATATTGCTCATGTTAACTCCGCGCTTTTTATAGTTAAATGATTGAAGGGGAATACGTATCCTTCTCCATTCAGTGTCAATTTTTCCTCCTTCAATATCTAAATAATTTATTTTAGCTCTACACTGATTTCCTCCGTAATCTACAAGAATGAAAAACATAGGTGTATTTGAAAGTTCACCGTAATCAATTCGAACATGAAGTTCAATCGCAGCTGATTCTATAATAGGCTCAAGATTTTTGACTTTATAATTAGCCCATTTTAAACCAATTGCAATATAATTACATTTAGATGCATTCCACTTAATATGGATATGGTCTTTTCCAACATAACTATTATTTGTTTCAAAAGACACTTGCTTACAATTATTATTTTTAACACCCCACAATCCATTATCTTCTGAGTTAGTAAAAAGTATTTTATGAGGAAATTTTTCAAATGATGAGATAGATATTGAAGGCTCATATATACTAATATTATTCATGTAACTGCATGACATTATACAAAATACAAGAGCCCCTAAAACTATTTTTATATTCAACTTCATTATTGGTCTAATAAACTAGAATTAGTAGTAAAAATAATATGATCTATATCTGTTCTTACGTATTTACCAAAATTTTCAGGACAAATTGGATTTCCATCAGATGAAGGGCAGGCTTGGCAAGAAATTCTAATTGCACTAATATCGCTTGGGTTCATACTATAATCAATATCTTCGTTGCTTGGCGATAAAGGTTCAAAATCAGAATATCTAAATGATTTAAGTTGCCATCCGTTCCAATCCACGGGAATCTTCATTTTATAAACCTCCATGGTTGATTCAAATAAATCTGAGCCATTATTGTTTGGATTATCATTAAAAGGTGTGTTTTTTTCCTCTGAAATTAAAATATTAATAAACTGTCCAGAATGTAAATCATCTAAATCAGATAGTATACCTATATTGATAAATAATTCATCTGAATTTTGATTAATATTATTAATGTTTAACGGAATATCAAGATTACCCAAGAGCCAGTCCCAATTCACTCTACCGCCCATTTTAAAATAGCTATTTCCAAGTAATGCATCATCATTTGCTAACGTAAAAGTCATTCCCCCACCTAGGTTATTAAAATAAACAGTACCATCCTCAGGAAGACCATCTTCAAAGTTCTCGAACCAAACACCATTATCAAAAGTTTTAGCTGATGCAATAGTAATAGTATCTCTGATAGTATCTATTTCATTTTCAAAAGTCATTTCAATAGCACAATTTTCTTCTAAAAAAAATGGAAGTTGTGTTGGAGCACCATTCCAAACAACAATATTCGAATCAATATTATCCGAAAAGCCTACAATTTCTTTAGAAGCACTAGTGCTTAAGCCCATAATAGTTATTTTCCATTGAACAGGTTTATTAAACTCACAATGAAAACCAACGTTTTCGTTGTTCGAAAAACTAGGGTATTCATTTGTAAGAGTAAGGGGTTTAATTAGCTGAAAATCACCATAGATATTTTGAATTGATGGTCCTTCAAATTCTTTTTTCGTACAACTGTATAGAAAGAATACTAAGCCCAATAAAAGAAAATTTTTTGTTTTTATATTCATAATTTAACGGATAAAATTAATATTAGTCTATTATACTTATAATCTAAATGAGGTAGATCAGCAAATTTAACACCCCACCAATTATAATTCAAGTTAGCATATACATTTTCTCTAAATTTATATAGCATTCCAAAAGACAACATATGATCTATTTGATCTATTTGAGTAGGTGTGAAATAAGTTATATTTCCATAATTATCACGTTCTGTTAAAAACTCACTACCAGTTGCATAAAATTGCTTGAATGATGCTTGAATGAAAAACTTTTTAACTAACTCTGTATTAACTGATGTATTTAACTGATGGCTAAATAAATTTAATGAAGAAATTTCTTCACCACCTCTTCTTGTAATTTCACTTTCAGACGAAGCAGAAAAGCTTAGTTCTTTTTCCCAGTTTAACCATCTATGAAAATTAATTTTTAATGCTCCTTTAAGTAGCCCAAACTCTCTTTTTTCAGATGTACCTTGACCTATTACCTCTTTAAATAAACCAGCATTAATTTTACTTAGAAATAACTTGTTTTTATCATTTATTTTAGCTTTCAAATAGATCCCATTTCTATTAGGAGTAGCCTCTCCATATGGAAGTATATTTGAATAAATAGGATTATAAACCATTAAGACGCTAGAAAGGTCTTGATTATACAATTGATCATCTGATACAAGATCAAACAAAGAAGGTTGTCTTATCAAAGACATATTAGTGTATATCGGATAAATTGTATTACTGTTACCAGCAGCATAATCTAAACGTCTCGTTTGAGCACCAGCACTTCTAAAATTAGGATCTACATATCGGTATCCTATCATCAAAGATAGTGTAGAATCTTTATTGATGAGTTTATTATCTAATTCAAAGTACATACCCTGAGCATCATTTGATATTGAATCTACTAGACCATTTTCTAACTCAGAGTGAAGCCAATATCTTTTAGAAAAACCTGTTTGTATTTTTTGTTCAATATAATAATTGCCTTTATTAAATTGATGTAAAATAGACATATCGTAAACAGGATTTCGTACAGAAATATTTTTGGTGCCAGAGGACGGAACTTCAAATAAATTAATATAATTTCCTGAAAACATGATTTTTTTATTGATTTCAGCAATTATTGAACCTCCTGAAAGCAAAAGATCACTAGAATAAGTAGTTTCATTTATTTGACTTGACCCAAGTGGTCGTGTCACAAAAAAATCAAAACCTAAACTTCTTATATATCGATCAAATTTATAAGAGAAATCTGTTTGAATCCCCTGCAGTCGCCATCTATTTTCATTATAAAAGTTTTCGTAATGAATGATGTCTCGATATGCTTTTAGCATATCATTTTCATATCCTGAAAGCTCTTCATCATAATTATAAAGTGTAAATCTAGATTGCTTGAGAAAAAGATCACCAACACTAAAACGAATCTTATTATTTAGAATTCCTTTTGCTGATAGTTGTCGAACATTTATTTCCGTTCCTGATCCAAAGAAACTTCCAAATGAATTACGTATGCGTAGCTGTGCAAAAACTTCAATATTCTTAATTGGATTTACATGCGTATTAAGATCTAAAAGATTATACCCATTTGATGTGTTCAAAGCAGATATTGTATCATCCGTGATGCTTTTATTAATTGCATCTCTAGCAAAATAAGAGCGTGAAAGTCCGTCAAACCAAATACTTTCCTTAATCTGAGCATGTAGAGGAATTGCTAATATAAAAACAGTAAAAAAAACAGTTATATGTATTAAGTTTCTTTTCATAGTTTAAAAATTTATTTTTAATTCAAGCATAGTTTCCCAGCCTTTTAAATGGTTGTCAATAAAATTTGGGTCAAAATATCTGTATTTGTTGTAACGAAAAAATAACATTGCATTATCACCAATTTTATAATCTAAGCCCAAACCCAAGAATGTATTCTTTTGATTTCTAGAATTTGTATATCTGTATAGATTTTCTAAACCCAAATTCTCAAAAAAGGTATTTGTTGCTGTAGCTTCTGCTGGGTTATCTCCAATATCTGTTGAAGCATTACCTAATATTTTTTCTATTCCATAGCTTAGAACAAGTACAGCTTTCTTACTAAGTTCAATACTAACATCTATTTCTTCGCTAAGTTGAGTAATCAATGTTTGACTTCCTAGCTTAGGTAGTAAATTTAACTCTTTTCGACATGTATTAAGACGAGTTAAGGAGAAAATATAATAGTTTTTACCGAAAATCTTATTACTGTATTTAGCTTGAAATTCAGCTGTATTAAAAAACTTTTTGAAGTTTGCAAGACCATTAGCAGTTACATCGCTAATGTTTACATTTTCAAAAATACCTCTGTAGGTGGAATTCAATGCATTATATGGCCCCCAGTTTTGTGCAAATAAATAGATCCTTGAAAGTGTTTGACTATTCACATTATGTATGTAAGATAAAGATGCATATGAAGTATCAATTTCAGCAAATACACCTACACCCCCATTAAGTTTGAGTTGACCTAAATTAAAATCAGCATTTATAGATATACCTTGTCTGTTGTTTACAGGGAATCCTAGTCCAACCATTGGACTTTGATATGGTGTTCTCACAGTTGTTCCTACACCATCTATATTTGGAAATACTTCAAGAACAGAGGTGTTTAAAAAGTTACCAGTAACATTTACAAATTGCGGTGAAATTCTATAAAACTGAATATTTAAAGGAATTTTTGTTGATTTTACAGTTTTAATATTTAATAGTATTGCCTCTCCATGTCCTAAATTTCTCGAGGGATCAGAATAGTTTCCAAGTCCTAACTCCATTTGAACTTGTATCTTATCCCATTTCTTATCTAATTCGATAGAATTGATAAAATAGGTTCTTTTATCATCAGATAAAGAATCTGTATTTGCCCATGAGGAAAGGTGGTTATATGCAATTTTTAATGAGGGATTTAAAGTATTTTTAAGCTTAAAACTACTAGTAAAATTATCACTTTTCTCAAATACGGAGCGATTAAAAGTACTTTTTCCTATAACACCTTTAACAGAAAAATTATAAGGCAGCTTTAATCCTTGAAAAAACAAACCTTGAAAGGCACGACTTCCATATCGAACACCTTGATCAATTAAACCGCTATTATAATACTTTGAATATCGGTTAATGGGTATTTTATTTAATGGAGTTTGTGGTCTTCTTTCAAATATACTAACTCTGTTAAATGAACGGTTTCCCCATACAGTAAGTCTACTTTGTCTATACCATGAAACACCTCCTGTTTTAAAATTAAAAGTTCCATGTTTAGTATTAATTGATGTAGATAGATTAAGTCCAAGATTTAGAGTTAATTTTTGAGTAAAATCTGGTGAAGGTCCTTTATATAAACTATTTAGCATAAGGTCTGCGCCAAATGTGATATTATCTCGAGTCTTACCATTTAGTCTTAAAAGAAACATTGGCTCTCTATAACCATCACCTGATCTAATAACCACTGTTTTTCCACTATTATTAGGAAAAGTTTCTTGTTGGTTACGAACAAAACCTAAGAACCTATAATAACCTGAAAAAGAAATCGAAGAAGAAGGATTCTTAAAGCTCAAAATATTACTACTAAAAGATTTTTGATTAAGTGTATCCTGACTAAAAGAGGATCCTGCCCAAATAAATAAAATAATCAAAAGTGATCCTCTCATATCATATAAATAAGTAAAACTTTTAATAAAGTGTTAAAAATACACTAATTTACTAAATTAATATCGTAAGATAAGTCTTTTTAAAACAGAAAAAGTTCTAATAATTTGAGTTAATTTCTTTTATTGGTGTAGTTTTCCAAGTAATTCCTTCTTGCCATTTAGGAGCGTTAACTTCAACAAGGTAATTATCTAATATTTTTTCCAATTCTTTAGCTTTACCTGTTTTTATTGTAGCTAAATTTAATTGCTCCATTTTATCATCTACTATATTAAATAAAAGTATTGATTTATCATCTTGAAATTTAATAAGCTTATAATCTCCTTTTCGTAATGCAGAATGGGGTCTTTTTAAAGCAATACCATTTTTATAAGGTACATGAAAGAAAATACCATCAACTGCTCTTTTAATCAATTTATTTTTTTTGTCCATGAGTATTGGCACAAAACTTCCTCCATCAATTTCAGTTAACTTTAAATTTTTATTTCCAGCCAGTTCTATTATTGTTGGTAAAAGGTCTGATCCCGAAACAGGTGTTTCGGATATTAAGCCATTTTTTATTCCTGGTCCTGCAATAATTAGAGGTACACGAACTCCTCCTTCATATGCGTCCCATTTCCCTCTACTCAAAGGATAATTATAGCTTTTTTCATATTTCTTAGCTCCAGGAATATTTGGCACTGATCCGTTATCGGACATATATATGATATATGTATTGTCGTCTATCCCGAGCTCTTTTATTTTTTTTAATAAAATTCCAAGCCCCTTATCTAAATCAAAAGTCATTGCAGCAAAGCCAACATCTTTTTGTTGGGCTCCTTTTGGTTTTTCTTTAAACTTGTCGTAGCTGTTTTCTTGTGATTCAATATTACTATGTACAGCATAATGAGAAATCTGTAGATAAAAAGGTTTTTTTTCTTTATTACTAGACACAATAAATTCAATTGCTTTGTCGGTTAAAGAAAAAATATTTTTTGGATCCTTTTTAAATACATTTTTCCATTGACTTTTGTTATTATTGAAATTTCCGTCTTTATTTTTTGTGGGTCCATCACTTACATCATAACCAAACACAGAAGGATTACTTCCCATTCCCCATTTTCCAAAATGTGCAGTATTGTATTGATTATTAATTTTTTTCAATGCTTTAGGGATACTTATAAACCCCTCATGATCAATATGGTCTGTGTTCATTCCAACGCGAATTAATGAAAGTCTAGCTGGAGTTTTACCAAATTGAATACTATATCTAGAGGGTGCACAAACAGGTGCACTCGAATAAGCATTAGAAAATCGCATACCACTTTGGGCAAGTAGCTCGAGATTTGGTGTTTCAAAATAATCACTTTTTGAACCTGGTTCATCATCCATCATTTTAACTGATGTTCCATTCCAACCCTGATCATCTGACAAAATTAGTATGAAATTAGGAGTATCTGCTAATTTTTGCTTTTCATTTGAATGATCATTTGATTTGCATGAAAAAAACAATAATAAAATAGTCACAGGGAGAAATAGTGTTTTAAAAATTTTGAATTGTCTATGTTTCATTACATTAATATATTTTTCAGTTCAAGGATAAATAACTTATCAATAACAATAAACATTATATTGGATTATTAATTTTTTAAGTGTGTTATTTCACCATTTATATCATGGATGTCTCCAAAAGTGATATTTTTTGCCTTGTACATTGGCTTGGCATTTTCAAATTGTCTACCAAGGCTTGGTGGCTTTATAGAAGCATCAGAAATTCTTTGATCAATAACTAATTTTAAAGAATCCATTACTTCATTATAGTCTTTATTATTTGCAAGATTAATCAGTTCGTACTTATCATTTTTATGATCATAAAGTTCATAACCTAGTTCGCCATTAGAACCCCATTTTGTAAGTCTATAACGTTTAGTTTTTATTGAATATCCATTACGCCATCTAGTTAGAGCACTTCCACGAACTGAAGCATTTACATTATTCATAATTGGCTCTAAACTTTTCCCAACAACATGCTTAGGTGTATTTATATTAGTTAGACTCATTAGTGTAGGATACAAGTCAATTAATTCAACTGGGCTCATAGATTTCTGCCCTTTATTTTCTGAATTTGGAGCAGAAATTATTAGAGGTATTCGTGTTGAATTTTCAAATAGTGTTTGCTTTTGCCAATGACCATGTTCACCCATATGATAGCCATGGTCAGAAGTAAATACTATAATGGTATTTTTATCTAACCCCAATGCTTCTAGTTGATCAAGTATTCTCCCGACTTGTGCATCAACAAAAGAAATGGTCGCATAATATGCCTCTTTGATTTCTTGAGCAAGTTCCTTATTAAGATCGATTTGGTTCTTTTTTGCTCTAATTGATTTCACAGCAGGTAATGGTAAAGTTTCTAAGTATTCACTAGAGACTTGTGGAATTTCAATTTTTTCTTGATCATAAAGATCAAAATATTTTTTGGGAGCTACAAAGGGAGTATGCGGTCTATAAAAACCTACTGCTAAAAAAAATGGAGTTTCTCTTTTAGCAAAATTATCAAGTTTTTTAATTGCCTCAGTTGCCGCAATACCGTCTGTTTGTTCATCATCTTTACCATCAGCAGCTAACCAGCTTAAGGTTCCTCCATACCTTCTTGGTTTCAAGGTATTGATTTTATATTCTTCAATTTTATCTCTTCCATAAGGGTTAATAGTTTGATCCCATGAATAGATGTCATCATTTCCTGATGTTCCTATAGCACTAGGATTATCATAATGGAACATTTTTCCAATCCTAACAGATTGGTAACCCTGTTGTCGGAAACGTTGCCCTAAAGTAATAACATCTGGAACAGAATTTCTTAGATTCATATTATTCTTTGTAATCTTTGTTTGATTAGTATACATTCCAGTCATAAACGAAGCACGGGATGGACCACACAATGGGTATTGGTTATGAGCGTTTTCAAATAATATTCCTCTTTTAGCAAGTCGATCTATATTTGGTGTTTTTATAACTTGGTTTCCATAAGCACCTATATCACAATTCAAGTCATCTGCAATAATCAATAAAACATTAAATTTATCTGATTTATATGAAGATGCTATATTATTTGGCATTTCTTTTTTTGAATATTCAGAACAACCACAAATTAAAAAAAGTGCAATAAACAATTGAATATTTAAAATATTTTTAATCATTAAAAAAGAATTTTTTTAAAATCGGGTTTTTAATAAAGAATTATTTTCTTCTCTACTGTTCCATCTTCATAGATGTAAAAAAGAAGCTGATTAGTATGGTCTTTTACTTCTTTTCCTAATATATTAACTGTTCTAAGAAGACGAGAAGAATTTGCAATATTATAATCAGAAATATTTGTAGTATTACAACCTATTAATCCATTCATGTCAAATTTAGATACAAAACTCCAAACCTCAATGTTAGCATTAATATCTTGATTACCCCAAGAAGAAAGAGGTGACGGCCAGTCATGTTCACCGCCGATTATTTTTAATTCTTCTACAGAAACACATCCATCTCCATTAATCCATGAATAACGTTCAACATAACTTCCATCTGAACTATTTATGTCTGGAATTTGAGTGATAATCGGTATAAGATCTGTATTATTTGAAGTTGCCCAAAAACTATCGATAGCAGCTACTGAAAAATATCCCCAACCATTTTGATCATCATAAGGATGTATAGGATCATTTGTACCATTAATAGTTTGCACAGCGGTTGGGTGAAATATCTCACAATATTGGAAAGCCCCTAAAAAAGCTGCACCTGCAACAGATGAAACTGCGGCAATTTTATGATTTAATTGACATGCAAGTTCATAAGAAAACATTCCACCAAGAGAATAACCACATGCATAAACCCTTTGTAAATCAATATTATACTGTGTTGAGATTGTATCAATCAATGCTTCAATAAAAAATATATCTTTATGATCTGTAGGTTCTTTATGTAGCCAATTAGTAGAGTTTCCATCATTTGGATCTTCAAGAGCCTGAGGGTAAACTAAGATAAAACCTGCTGAATCTGATATTGATCTAAAATCAGCTTCATAATTCATAAAATCATTTGCATATCCATCTCCACCGTGAAAAGCAAATAATATTGGTGTTGAAATTGATGAAGAATAAGTTTGAGGAACATATAAAATATATTCTCTATTATTTCCATCATAAAAAAGGTTTTCATTAGTTAATTGCTGTGCTAAAACTAAACATGGAAAGCCAATAAAAAATAAAATAATTTTTTTCATTATTTAAATTGTAATTAACTCTTCAAAATTACATAAAGTTTCATATTTATAAAAATAATTATGTAAGTTGGTTTTGTAATTTTACAAAATAATATAACATTAAATATATATGGATTTTTTTGAAGTGTTAAATAATAGAAGATCAGTGAGAAAGTTTACAAATAATGAAGTGCCAGAGAATGTTATTAGAAAGTGTTTGAAGGCATCATTACAAGCACCTAATTCATCTAATCTTCAGCCATGGGAGTTTTACTGGATTAGAAGTACAGAAAAAAAAAAGAAAGTAGTAGAAGCATGTTTTTCTCAAAATGCAGCACAAACAGCAAAAGAATTAGTCGTTGCAGTTGCAAGAATTGACACATGGAAGAGAAATCGTAATTTAATTATTGAAGAATATAAAAAACAAGATAAATTAATTCCTATTGTAAATAACTATTACAATAGACTAATTCCATTTGTCTACTATCATGATCGATTTGGAATTTCTGGACTTTTAAAACGAATTATTTTTATTTTCATAAATATTATTGGATATTTCAAAGCTGTTCCAAGGGGTCCTATTTTTAAACATGATTTATTTGAAACAGTAACAAAAACAACAGCACTAGCTTGCCAAAACTTTATGATGTCATTAGTTGCTGAAGGCTTTGATTCGTGTCCAATGGAAGGGTTCGATGAAAAAAGAATAAAAAAAATACTTAAACTAAATTGGAGCTGCCATGTTGTTATGATATTTGGTATCGGAAAAGCTGATAAAAAAGGTGTTTATGGAAAAAGGTTTAGAATTAATAAAGAATTAGTTATCAAGGAAGTGTAAAGAAATAATTATTTCAAATTCAATTTTTAACAACTAACTTAATTGAATTCATACTTATTCAGTATAAATTTTCTTCTCAACTGTTCCATCGTCATATATATAAATTAATGGTATGTTATGTTTAGAAATAACTGATCTTCCTAATATATCTGTTATTTTTAATAAATTTCTTTTATTAATATTATGAATATTAGTATTGTTAGTTGTGTTTGAAGAGTATTTAAAAAATATATATTCTGCTTTTTCAGGTAATAATTTTATAGCATTATCATTATAAGCTCTTATGTAAAATTTTGCTTCATCTCCATTTACAGGAAACTGGTAATAGGTTGTATAAATACCATCTCCTGAAAGAGCATCTCCATTTTGTCCATTATCATACATGTTAATTTCTTGAAATCCTGAGTTATACTCACTTAGTGTTAGCATTAAGTGTACCGAATCAGCATTAATAACCTCAGCAGAAATATAATTTCCTGAAATATTTAAATTTGATATTGATGGAGGAATTAAATTTATTTCAGGATTTTGTATTAAATCATTAATTCGTGCTAAAATTACTGGCATCAAAGGTTGGGCTGAAATCCACTGATTAAGAACAGAAACTTGATTAATATTATCAAAAAAATCCTGATTTGAATAACCCTTCTCTGTATCACTTATAACAGCAGGATATGCTAATGCTTGTAAAGAATTTATGTTTTGTAAAAACCATGATGTATCTAAAGATTCATTGATAATAGTTCTTAAATGAGCAGAATAAATCTTACGATATAATTGATTGTTTAGTAATATATTTAAAAGAGGCTTGTTTGGTTGTAATGAATATGGATCTGATAATATTCCAGAGGGTGTGGGCCCAGAAGCATTAATAAAACTTTCGCTTAAATCCCAAGGTATAATTTGAAAAAGATTATCTTCCGTTTGATATAAGTAATAATTATGTGGACTCCCTATATTATATGTATCATAATTCATGACTATATGATTAACTGCAAAATACCACAAAACTCTATCAACATTTAAAACACTTTCTATATTAGAAGGATTATTATTTAAAACATCTATCAAATTAATTAAATTACTCCAGCCATTTTCAGATTTCAACTCATAACTATTGTAATATAATGAACTATCTAATCCTAAAAATTCTAGATTGGGACTATACATTGACATATCAATCGGATCACACTTAAAAAAAGCGCCATCTTTTTCAGAAAAATGCTTTTCTAAAAATTGTTTATTTATAGCCTCCTGGTTTAAATATAATCCTGTGTAACTACCTTGAGTATTTACCTTCATTAAATTAGTTTCATAAGTAGGTAAATACCTTTGATATATTTTAGTTGCTAATAGTTCCTTTAAAAAAGTAGGGTCAAACCAAGAGTTTGATAATTTTATTTTTTTGTACCCCATTAATGTTTGTGCTGATATAATATCATTCATATCAATATTATACGGCTTCTTAAACATTGAACTACATTTAATATAACTTGAATTACCCTTATATCTGATTGCTACACTATCTAGTATTATATTATTGAAAATGATTTGAGCAGGCAACCTATATGAAGGATCGTTATAATATGTGCTATCTAAAATATTATTAAAATCAGAATTATAAAAATTAATATCAAGAGTTCTTAATGAATCTATATCATAAATTTCTCCAGAATTTTCGTATAATGTATATGGATTAAATATATTTTGAGATAAGCAGAAATTGGGAAATATAATTATTAAAAATAAATATTTTTTCATAATTTAAAATTATCAAAATTTACATAAAAAAATAAACATGATTTTTAAAATTTTAAAACTAATATTTAAAAAAGACGGGACCGCACAAGCAATTGCAATGCATAGATTATTTGAAACACTTGCTAAAGATGACAAAAGAATTATTAAAGATGAATTTGCTAGTAATTTTGTATATGGAAGTGCAATATTAAAGCTTATTGGACATAAATTAAATCACTGGCTTATAAAAAAAATTATTCCAGGACTTCATGAACATTTAATTGCAAGAACTAAATATTTAGATGATATTATTGTACAATGTATATCAAATGGAGCTGTACAATATGTTATTTTAGCAGCAGGATATGACTCTAGATCAAACAGACTGAGATTACCATCAGATTTAAATATATTTGAATTGGATCAAGCTCAAGTACAAAAAAGAAAGTTGTCAATACTTAATAGTATTAAAAAACCAAAAAAAATCAATTATGTAGAAATTGATTTTAATAAAGATAGTATTAAAAACAAACTATTAAATTCTGGATTTGACTCAAGAAAAAATACAATTTTCACTCTCGAAGGAATATCGCAATATATAACTAAAGATGCTTTTTCTGATACAATAAAAGAAATTTCTGAGCTAACTAAAAAATCTAAAACAACTATATTTTTTTCTTATACAGATAGTGTTATAAATAAATTTCCTGAAAATTTATTTGGAAAAAACTATCGAAATCCTAAAAAAATAATAAAAAGAATTAAAAAAATAGTTAATAATTTAGGCGAGCCCTGGATATCATTTTATTCAAGAATTGAAATAGAAAAATTATTATCTAAAAATAATTTTAAATTAAAAGAAGTTAAAAAACTTACAGACCTTAATGACAAATATTTTACAACAGTAAATAGAAAAATTGAAGAAAAAAACATTTTTAATCTTGAAAATTTTGTTGTTGCTCAAAATTTTTAAAAAATGAATTAATAGAATATTTTGTATACTTATTGGATATAAATTTTCTTCTCAACTGTTCCATCATCATAAATATAAATGAGTGGTGTTTTTAATTTATTATTAATTTCTCTTCCTAAAAAGTCTATAATCTTAATTAACTGTTTATCTTTTGGAAGATTGGTCTCATTAATATTCGATGAACTACAATTAATTAAACCATTAATATCAAATTTAGAGACAAAATTCCAAATTTCTACAGAGGCATTTATATCCATATTTCCAGATGATCCAGGCCAATCATGACCACCACCAATAACTTTTAACTCAGTAACAGAAACACAATTAGTACCATTAATCCATTCTCTTCGTTCTACAGTACTTCCGTCATTAGGATTACTATTATTAACAGGATTTATAATTGGATTTAAATCAGTATTATTATATGTTGACCAATAATAAGATATATCTGATGCTGACATATAATATGGTTGGAATCCATTATACATGGAGTGAAAGTTAAAATCATTATCTCCAGGAATAAACATAACTGCTGTAGGATGTGAAGGATCACAAATACCAAAACTATAATCATTAACCCTAAAAGAGTCGGTGAGCATACTTCCAGAAACAGAAGCAAAAGCTGCAATTTTACTACTTATTCTGCAACCTAACTCATATGAAAATATACCGCCTTCAGAGTATCCACAGGCATAAACCCTGTCTTCATCAATCAAATATTCATTAGCTAAAGTATCGATTATAGCAGCAATGAAATTAACATCATTGTGAGTAGTAGGTGCTTTATGTAACCAGGATGTGGCAGGTGTAGTTCCTGGATCAGCTCCATCATAATCTACAGCAGCTTGTGGGTATACAGCTATAAATCCTGCAGTATCTGAAATAGAGTTAATATTAGTCATTTGCATATGATAATTAGCATATCCACTTCCACCATGAAAACTAAATAATAATGGAACATCTTGAGTGTTATCATAACTAGATGGGACATAAATGATATATTCTCTGTTTAAACCATCAAAAAATAAAGTTTTATTAATAATTTGAGAGAAACCTAGAAAAGGTAAAAGGATAAGTGTAAAAAATATTTTTTTCATAAATCAAAAATATAATTATCAATTTAAATAAAAAAAATTAAATCCATTTTAATTTTTCCACTGTAATTTTAGATTTTGTATTGCCCGTATGTAATGTTGTCTTTGGTTCAAATAATAAATTAAAAACAATTTGTCCATTAGTTCTTGGTTTATGCTCAACACCTTTGGGTATAATAATTATTTCTCCCTCTTTTATTTCAACAGTTTCTTGACACTTAAAATCAATTAAAAGTGTTCCTTTTATAACCATAAAAAGTTCATCTTCATTTTCATGAGAATGCCATATAAAATCATCTTGAAGCTTACATATTTTCACATATTGATTATTTAACTCAGCTATAATTTTTGGCGTCCATTTTTCCTCAAATAATGAAAACTTATTATTTAAATTAATTGGTGATATTTTTTTCATAAATTAAAAATACTTTTAAATTTTTTAAAAAAGAGATCTATTTTTTAAAACGCAAAATTTTGCGTTTTAAAATTAAACAAACTAATTTTAATTAAAATTATGAATTTAATCAAATCAAAAAATTGGGCCTTTTGCAATAAAGCTTCTGACCTTAATGATATACATAAAAAAGGAATAAACATTTCAATTTTTAAAAGAGATATAACTTTTTTAAATAAAGAGATTCAAGAATTAATATTTTCAAAAATTAAATACCAAATAAAAGGAACAGATAACGAAGTAATTAATTTTATCTCAAAAAAACTTATTCAAAAAAATTGTCAAAATTTATTAACCGATATTATTTTTCAGGTTAGGTTATTTCAAAAAATTACAAAATCTTCCAACATTAGTTTATTCTTATCAACAATAAATTCTAATATGTGTAGAAAATTTCATACAGACATAAATGATTTAAGATTACTTTGCACATATTTTGGACCAGGTACACTTTGGATAAAAGACAATGATTTTATTTCAAAAAAAAATAACGCTTTAGATTTTAAATGTGATAAAGAAAACATACAACAGGTCGAGACAGGAGACATTTCAATATTAAAAGGCTCAATTTATAGATGTGATCAAACATCGGCTATTTTTCATCGTAGCCCAAGTATTGAAGAAAGTGGTCAAAAAAGACTATTATTAAGATTAGATACAGAAAAATTTTTAAACCATTCATGATAATCTTTATAAAAAAATCCTAATAATTAACCTAAAACTAAAATCATAAATGATTGATCAAGAAGTGTCAAATATTATTAAATCACGCAGATCAATATATCCAAAAGATTTTACAGGAGAATTAATCTGTAAAGAAACGATATTGGAAATATTAGAAAATGCTAATCATGCACCAACACATAAAATTACACAACCATGGATTTTTAAAATATTTTGTAAAAATTCTAAACCAAAACTTTTAAATAAAATATTAGAAATTAATCCTAATTTTTCTGATTTAAAAAAATTAAAACTAACAGACAACTTCAATAAATCAAGTCATATAATTTGTATTTGTATGAAGAAGAATAAGGACATGCTTCCTGAATGGGAAGAAGTTGCAGCTACTGCAATGTCAGTTCAAAATATTTGGATTTCATGTGTTAACAGCAATATTGGAGGATACTGGAGCACACCAAAGTATGCAGAGAAAATTCATTCTTTTTTATCTTTAAAAAAAGATGAAAAGTGTTTAGGATTTTTTTATTTAGGAAAACATAAATCAATTAAAAATAGAATAATAAATAGAAAAAATATCAAAGAAAAAATTCAATGGTATGAATAGTCAAATTTTAGATTGACTTTTATTATTTTTGCACTCAATAATGATTAAAAATATTCCATATCTTATCTCAGCAATAATCATTGGCGTGATATTATTTCAATCCTTTCTTATAGCACCTTCTATTAACAAGCTAATTAGTGTAAAAGAAGCAAGTATATTTTTAAGATATATATGGCCAAAATTCTTTTTAATAATTGGATTTTTAAGCTTAATAGCATTTATTTTTAATTTTAATAATGGAGCTATTAAATATTTTTTACTTACAAGTAGCTTGCTTATGTTCACTTGTTATTTTGTAACCCCAATCATTAATGAAGCAAAAGATTTAAATAATGAAAAACTATGGCATGTTCTTCATTTACTTACAGTATTTTTAACATTAATAACCTTAATCTTAAACTTCTTATTTATATTTTTTTTTAAACCCATTGATTAAACCAATTACTTAAGTGAATAATCCTTTGACATTCAACATACAGGATATAGATAGAATAATAGAAATGGCATGGGAAGATAGGACACCATTTGAAGCCATTGAACACCAATTTGGAATTAAAGAAAATGATATAAGAGAAATCATGCGATCTAACTTAAAGAAAACATCATTCTTGATGTGGAGAAAAAGAGTAAAGGGTCGAAAAACTAAGCATAAAAAAACAAGTATGTCTTTAAGGTTTAAATCAAAAAATCAAAAAAATAATTAGCTTATTAATATTTTAAATTATAATATCTAAATCGAAAAAAATGAAATTCCAAAAAATTATTTGTATAAAATTATTATCAATTTTCTTAATTATCAATACCTTATATGCCCAAGAAGAAAAAAAGCAAAAATCAAATTCAGATAATAATATTTTTTCTGGACTTAATTTTAGAAGCATTGGTCCAGCACTAATGTCAGGAAGAATATCTGATATTGTTATTCATCCAGAAAACGAAAATATTTGGTATGTAACTGCTGGTTCAGGTGGAGTTTGGAAAACAGAAAATTCAGGAACAACATGGAATTCTATTTTTGATAATCAAAAAAGCTACTCAATTGGCTGCATATCAGTAAATAAAAATAATCCAGATGAAATATGGGTTGGCACAGGTGAAAATGTTGGAGGAAGGCATGTTGGGTATGGTGATGGAATATATAAAAGTAATGATGGAGGTTCAACATGGAAACATATGGGTCTTAAAAAATCTGAACATATTTCAAAAATAATTATCAATCCAAGTAACAAAAACATAATTTGGGCTGCTTCACAAGGACCATTATGGAGTAAAGGTGGAGAAAGAGGAATCTATAAATCTTATGACGGAGGTTTAACATGGAAACAAACTTTAGGAGATAAAGAATGGACAGGAGCAACGGATCTTATTATTGACCCTAGAAACCCTAAAATAATGTACGCTGCTACATGGCAAAGACATAGAACAGTTGCAGGTTATTTAGGCGGAGGACCTGGAACAGCTATATACAAGTCAAAAGATGGTGGAGAAAGTTGGGAGAAATTAAAAAATGGTCTACCATCAAGTAATATGGGTAAAATCGGTCTTTGTTACTCTCCTCAAAATCCTGACATTATTTATGCTGCAATTGAATTAGATAGAAGAACAGGCGGAGTTTATAAAAGTGAAAATAATGGAGAAAGCTGGAAAAAAATGAGTGATGCTGTAGCTGGTGGCACAGGACCACACTACTATCAAGAAATTTTTGCTTCTCCGCATAATTTCGAAGAAATTTATTTGGTAGACAATTACATGCAAGTATCTTATGATGGTGGAAAAACATTTGTAAGAATGAATGAAACTGAAAAACATGTAGATAATCATGCCATAGCTTTTAAAAAAAATGATCCTAATTATATTTTAGTTGGATGTGATGGTGGTCTTTACGAAAGTTTTGATAATACAAAAAATTGGAAATTCATTGATAATCTTCCTATAACTCAATTTTATAAAATTGCTGTTGATGATGCAGAACCATTTTATAATATATATGGCGGTACACAAGACAATAACACCCAAGGAGCACCTTCAAGAACAGATAATGTACATGGAATTAGAAATTCAGATTGGTTTGTAGTTCTAGGAGGCGATGGTCATCAACCAGCAACAGAACCAGGCAATCCAAACATAGTATATGCTCAGTGGCAAAGAGGAAATCTAAATAGACATGATAGAAATACAGGAGAAAATATTTCTATAAAACCTCAACCAAATCTTGGTGAAAAAACTGAAAGATTTAATTGGGATGCTCCAATTTTAGTTAGTCCACATAATGCTAAAAGAATATATTTTGCATCGCAACGTTTGTGGAGATCTGAAGACAGAGGAGACTCTTGGAAGGCAATATCTGGTGATTTAACAAAAAATATATCTCGTACAAAGACATCTTTCTTTGAAAAAAAACAAAAATGGGATAATGCATGGGATTTATATGCAATGTCAAACTACAGTACAATAACATCAATATCCGAATCACCAATTAAAGAAGATTTAATTTATATAGGAACAGATGACGGTATAATGCAAGTAACAGAAGATGGTGGTGAAAACTGGAGAAAAATAAGTTTTTATAAAATCCCAGGTTTACCAAAAAATGCATTTGTTAATGATATTAAAGCAGATTTATTTAATGAGAATATTGTTTATGCTGTATTTGATAATCATAAATATGGAGATTTTAAACCATATATTTATGTGAGTAATGATAAAGGAAAAAATTGGAAAAGTATCTCTAATAATCTTCCAGATAATACAATTTTATGGCGAGTTGTTCAAGATCATAAAAAAAGTAGCTTGATGTTTTTAGGTACAGAATTTGGTGTTTATTTCACAAATAATTCTGGAAAGAAATGGCAGAAATTAAAAGGTAACATGCCTAATATTTCAGTTAGAGATATTGCCATACAAAAAAGAGAAAATGATTTAGTCCTTGGAACATTTGGAAGAGGGATTTATATACTTGATGATTACTCAGCGTTAAGAGAATATAATTTAGAAAAAGAAGCAGAATTATTTAAGCCTAGAGATGGATATTGGTATATTCAAAAAAGAATTCTTGGTTATAATAAAAAAGCATCACAAGGTGATAATTTTTATGTTGCAGACAACCCACCTTTTGGTATTGAATTCACATATTACTTAAATGAAAAATACTTATCAAAAAAAGAATTAAGATTAAAAAAAGAAGAGAAAATCGAAAAGGCAAAAGGAGAAGTTGAAATTCCTAATTGGGATATTTTAGAAGAAGAAGATAAAGAAATTGAGCCAAGTGTTTGGTTATTTATATATTCAGATAAAAATAAAATTATCAGAAAAATTAAAGCCAATAATAAAAAAGGATTTAATAGGATTAGCTGGGATCTATATTCAGAATCTAGTAATACAATCACAGAAAAAAATCTAAATAAAGATGAAAAAGGTCATATGGTAAATCCTTCTAATTATAATGCTAAACTATTTAAAAAAATCAATGGAAATTATTTTCCAATTTCAGAAATTGTTAGTTTTAATGTTATTCCTTTAAGAGAAAAGTCTATAAATAGCTCTTCCCCTAAAATTGTTACTAAATATTGGGAGGATATTCATGACTTAAGAACTAGAGCAAATGATTTATACAATAACATTAATGAAATGAAAAACAAAACTGATATGTTATTAAAATCATATGAACGCTCTAACGTATTAAATGAAGAACTTAATTTATCAATTTTAAATTTACGAACTAAAATATTACAATTAGAACAAAAACTAAATGGAAGTAAAAAACGATCAGAAATTGGTGAACAAGATGAATACCCAAACTTTTGGAATTATTTTTGGGCGGCAAACGGAGCAAGAAGTTCAACATATGGCCCAACTAAAACACACGAAGAAAGCTATATAAATGCTAATAAAATATATAAAGAGTTATTTATAGAATCTCAAAAAATTGTAGAAGAAATTAATAGAATACCTCAACTACTTGAAAAAATGGGTGGTCCTAAAATAATTGACTAGAAAATTAATTTATTTTTATTTTCTTTTCATATTTTCCATTATTATATCTTATTATATAGGGAGTATTAATAGGAAGATGATTTAGAATTCTACCATTTAAGTCAAATATTTTTTGACTTAAATTACTAGTACTATTTATTGCTAAAATATTACTAGTAGAGGTTGCTTCACCAATCCAAGTTACGGTATCTAAAAATTGATTATTTATAATTATTTGCATTTTTACAACACCAGATCCTGGTGTGTTATTTGGATAAAAATGACAATTTAGATAAGATTGAGAATTAGGTGTAAAATTTGAAGAGCCACTTACAACTCCTGGCTGATAACACATTGGAAAACAAATAGAGAATTGCCAAGTATTTGGCATTGTACTTTCAATTATATTCCAGTCTACTGTAACAGTATCATAAGAGTTGAAATAGGTGTTTTGATAAAAATCATTTACAGTACAAACATCTGAAAGATATATAATATTATCATCAATTGAATAAATTTGTGAGTACGCAATATTAAATGAAAATATTATAGAAAATAAAATATTTAATTTACGCATGTTTTTTTTACAAAAATATGAAACATAAATTATTAAAAAAAATAACTATCTATATAATGAGTGTATTATATGTTAGTGTAGGAACAAAGCATTTTACTGATCCTGAATTCTTTTTAGCAATTGTACCACCATTTTTATTATTTAAAATTGAAATTGTTTACCTAAGTGGTATTTTAGAAATTTTAATGGGTTTATGTTTGATGTTCAAAAAGACAAGAAAAATAGGTGCACTAGGAATTTTAGTATTACTAATATTAGTTTTTCCTGCCAATGTATATTTATATATTTCAGAGTTGCCACAAGAAATTTTAAACATTAGCAAGGATCAAGCTATGATAAGAATGCCTTTTCAAATACCTCTAATTATTCTAGCACTATGGCATTCACAAGAAAAGAGCTCTAAAATATTTTCAATATTTTGTATAATATTATTTATACCGACATTAATATATTTTCTAACAATTTAAGAAACTAAATTTTAGTAGAATTATATGACCAGTGAAGTAAGGCTTGCCTTTGTTTTTTACGACATGTTAAATCTAAAGGACTACAATTTTTCTTAACAGCACCTATATGCCGCTTAATGGCTTTCCAACGTTTAATTTGTCTGAAATCTTCTTGTTCAATTCTTCTTCCAAAATAATATCTACAATACCATTGGAACCAACCTCTTGGATCATCTTTATATATCCATCCTTTTTCTTTCCAATGAGATAGTGGAAGTGATGCATCGACTTTATAAAAATTAAGTTTAATATTTTTTATAGTAGGTGATAACTTTGCTTTTTCAAACCAATCTTTAGGAAACTCATTAGTACAATCTGTCATATATTTTCCTCCAAAAACTCCAAGCTCCAGCATTTCTTTGGGAGATAATTCTGGATGAAATTCTGGATGAAAGTTTTCAGCAACATTTTCAGTTAAATAATACACATAACCTTTTTGCATTTTATCATTAACAATTATTTTTTTCATTATAAAATCTAATAAATATCAATTTTCTTTTCTACAGAACCATCATCATACAAATAAAATAATGGTTTATTATTTATTGGCTTGCTATTCCTTCCTAAACAATCTATTATTTTAATAAGTCTTTTATCCTTATTTGGATTTAAAAAATTATTTGACAAAGGAGAGTTAGAACCATTTATAATTTTCATAACTCCAACCTCTTCATCTCCTTGAGCATCTGTATCATTAAAAATTATAAAACCATTATCAATCATTGCACCATATTCTGTAGCTGTATTTACCTGATCTTGACAAAAAACATAACTATTTAAAATATCACCATTCCAATCTGTAGAAAGCACCCAGCCATTCCAAATATCAGAAGATAAAAAAGGAGGGTTTACAGAGGAATAATTTCCTTCATCTCCAGTTCCTCCAAACATATAAATACCATCTGTACCAATCTTTATTCCATATAGTTCATTCCTAATATGATCTAAACTATAACCTCTTGGGTTAGCATAATGTTTTTTCCAATTTACATTAGAAAGAGTATCAAGACTGACACATGAATAATCAAAAGGATCTCCTGGTCCAATTCTTCCAGAGTGACCTCCATAATATAAAATATCATTTGAAGAAATCGTTAGATCAGCGGGTATAATTTCAGAAGTATTTGATATATCCTGAGTCCATATTTCATTTCCTAATTTATCTAATTTTGTTAGAATTAAATCCTCTCCGTATTCTGTGCCAGCTGAATATAAATGACCATTTGAGCTTTCAACTAATGAAACAGAATACTCAGAATCGGAATTTATATTAGTCCATATTTCTGTACCATCAAAAGGATCTATTTTCATTACTACTGCTTCACCGCCATAAACAATAAAAATTGTTCCTGATTCATCTCCACCAATAAATCCTGAAGCATAAATATAATTATCAGAACCAATTATTGTCATTCTAATCCCATCAAACTGCCATGCATTTCCAGGTGAAGTGTATGTTTTATCCCATATAACAGTTCCATCATCTCCATTTAACCTAGCAACCCATCTTTCTTGTGAAGAACTCTTTCCTCCTGAAATAATATAGTCAACTCTACCAGAATCATAAAACTCTGTGATGCCAAAACCAACCGTATTATTAATTGTTTTAGTCCAAATTAATTGACCATTAACACCATCAATTTTATGAACTCTTGTCATGTTTTCAGGCATAAATATAACTGCACAGTTTCCATCTGAATCTACTATTCCTCTATTGACTTTTCCTTGAGGACCGCTTGTAAATACACTTTCCCAAACAATATCCTGATTAAACTCCGTATTTAATGGAGTAATTTGTGAATACAATAAATTGGGAACTATTAAAAAAATTAAGTGAAAATTTTTCATATATTATTTATTGGATTATTATTTTTTTTTCTAATCTACCTTCATTATTTATTTGAAATAATATATTGTTAGACTTTCTAGAAGATTGACCTAAAATATTATAATTTTTAATTGTATTTGTAGATTTTATAGGAGCAATATTAATATTACTTAAAGAATAAAATAAATTAATTCCAACAGGAAGATGATCTGAAATCAGATTATCATAAAGTTGAAAGCTTCCAAAATAATTATCCACTCTAATTGTTCTTACATCTTGATTAATATCAATCAAATTATCAAATAGTTGATGTGTTATAACTATATGATCCAAATGTGAAGGCCAATTTGGAAATGACCAATTACTAGAATTTTGAAGAGGAATATATTTATCAGAAATTAAATAGTTTAGGCTATCATTAATAATTGGTGTAAAAATATTATTAGAAAAACTTTCTTCAATTAAATCATTTAAATCACCAAGAATAATAACATTTGAGTTAGTCAAATTTAAATCTACATATTCTTTTATTAAAAGTAAGGCATTATATCTTCTATATTCTTCATCTCCAGAATCATTTAAATCTAAGATGCCATCTCCACAACATTTAAAATGATTATTTATAATATAATATTTTTCATTGTTAAAATTTAATTCCAAAACCAAAGGGGGTCTTCCAGCAAAAAAATAATTTTCAGAGCTTAATATAGTATATACTGAATCTACAATTAGATCATTTTTATAAATAAATGCTAAATTTAAATTTGAAGAATTTGTCGAGTAACCTTCGTAATTATCAAGACTATTTAATAACTGATTAAATTCATTTACATTATTTATTTCCTGTAATGCATATACCTCTGAATTTATTATTTCAATTATATTTTTAAGTGAATCAACAGTAACAGGGCCCTGCTTTGGAAACCACTCTAAGTTCCAAGTAACAACATCAAATGAATTTTGATTTGAAAAATTTATTTGTGAGAATAAAATTAATGGAGTTAAAAAAAATAAAAAACAATACTTAATCATAAATGTTATTTTAAAAAAAAACCTTCATGTAAAAATACATGAAAGTTTTTTTAAGAAAAAGAAATAACTAATTTTAATGATCGTGATTAGCATGGTCTTCACAATGAACCTCATATTGTGGGTTTTCACTTCCCGCACCGTAATTACCTGGTAAAAGAGTATCTCCATGATCATTGACTAAAATATTAGAAACAACATAGACATAAGAACTTGACTCTGCATCTTCTAAGTCATCACCACAGAATTCATCTCCACCACCAGGAGCTGTGATTTCCCAAGCATCTTCAGATCCATCAGGATAAACTAAAGCAATATGACATTCATGACAATCAGTATGGTTGTCACTATCTTTAGAACATGAAGAAACTAAAAGAATTAATGATGCAGCAAAGAAAATTTTTAAAAAATTTGTTTTCATTTTAATATAATTAAATTTAATACGGATACCCTATTGGATATTTCGCTTCATAAAAGCTCATCAGCGTATTTTTAAAATTCATATTTTAAACTAATATTATATGATCTTCCAGGATGAGGTATACCGCCAGCAACACCTCTAATTCTTGAAATGTGAGGAGTATATATCTCATCAAGTAAATTATTAACACCTATACTTGCTTTAAAATTCTTATTGAATTTTAATCCTAATTTTAAATGAATTAAACTATAACCCTCTGTTAACTCTTCATATTCAGCAAAACTATTTTGTTGAAATTTATATATATGATAAAAAGAAAAGTAACTTAATTTAAATTTTGCTAATTTTTCAGATTGGCTAAAATCATATTTAACTTTTGATTTAATACTATTTGCAGGCGTTAATGCTAAACCATAATTATCGTCTTGATTTTCAGACTTTAAAAAAGAATATGATTGTTCAAGATGTAAATCATGCAAAACGTGAGGATGGTAATGCAAATTCATTTCGACTCCCTTTAAAGTAACATTATCATATTGAATATAATTATAAACCTTATAACCAGAACTATTTTCATTAGTAGGGGTAATAGAAATAAAATTAGATATATCTTGATTAAAGACATTGATTACAAATCCTAAATGCTCATTTGACCATTGATATTTAAAATCATATTGATTAGCCTTTTCTATTTCTAAATCTTGATTTCCTATTTCAAATCTATTTGTACCATGATGAACACCGTTTGAAAAAAGTTCAGAAAAATGAGGAGCTCTATAAGCTCCAGAATAAGATAATCTAAATATATGATCATTTAAATTATAATATATACCACATGAAGAGCTTGTAGATTTAAAATAATTACTATAGCCTATATTAAGAAAATCATCATTAGATTGTAACTTTTTATAATCATATCTAATTCCAGAATTAAATCCAAAATTATTTTTTTCATACTCAACAATAAAAAAATGACCTAAATTAAAAGATGAAGCATCGGGAACTAATCTATCATCCATTTTATTTAAATTATCTAGATAACTTATCTGTGAACCAAAATTAATTACAAAATCTTTACTATTAATCCTTACACTTGGTGTTATTAATGTATTTGAAGAATTTATATCAAATGCAGGTCTAGTCCATTTTTCCCATTCTTGTAAATTATTAATAAAATGACCAGCGTAAAGATTAAACTTAATGTTTTTAAGAAAATAATCTGCCTCATATATAAACAACTGATTATTTACTATTTGATTAGGTCTTGCTCGTTTGAAGTCTTCATTTAGATCTAAATAATCTGAATATAAATCATTAGGATTAGTCAAAGAAGGATCACCATGAACATGACCTGGTATGCCAGGTGATTCGTTATGTAATTGGTATCTAAAAGTATGTTGTAATTTTTTATGTCTATATGATAATGAGAACTTAATTGCATTTTGTTTAAATCTTGAGTTATATAAAAATGCAGAAGTTTTATCATCATCATCTAAATCAGGCAATCTATAATCTGTTGCAATAGAATATTGTGCATGCAAATTGATGAAAAGATTTTTTTTATTCCACTTTAATCCAAATTTACTACTACTTAAATAGTTGCTATTATTAAATTTAGTAGCAAAATATCCCTTTAATTTATTATTAGACATAAAAGGCTCGTCCTTAAAATATAATAACCCACCTATTGCCTCTGCACCATATTTTAATGCACTAGACCCTTTTATTAAGTGAACCTCACTTAATCCTAAATCTGTAAATCCTATGCCATGATCATTTGCCCATTGTTGATTATTTATTTGCATACCATTTAAATAAGAAACAACACGCATTCCAGAAAGACCTCTAACAACAACCTTTTGGATTCCTAAACCAGATGAAATCATATCCACACCACTTAGCTCAGTAATACTTTCAACCATAGAATTACCATTTAAAAAAACATCATTTATAGATTTTTTTTCAATATTAGTTAACTTGACGTTACCTAATTCACTGTATGTTTCAGAAACACCAATTTCATCAATAGTAACATGTAGTTTTTTTAATATAAATTTTAATTCAGAATTTTTATCAAATCTTATAAGTTTAGATGCAAAACCTTGTTTAAAAAAATGAACATAACTATTTTGAGGCAAATCATTTTCAAGAAAAAAAATACCAGAATCATTTGTTTTTAAAAGAATATCTTGATCAGAAAAGTATACATCTACGTTTGAAATAGGTTTATTTTCTGAATCAAAAACATACCCTGTTATTTGACTGTAAAGATTCTGTGAAAAAATAAAGAATATTATTAAATAGTAATATTTCATCAAATAAATTTTGGCAAAAATAATAAAAACGCAAATGATTTGCGTTTTTATTATATATTTTTTTAGAAAAAAAAGGGCTCTAATTTAGAGCCCTTTGTTCACCTTAACATAGATAGCTAACCAAAAACAAGTGTTACGGTGTTGAAACATTTAGTCTTTTAACTATTTTTCCAGATTTATAAATATCGAAAATTATAGTATTTAAAATAATTTGATCTGATGGTATTATTTTACCAAGCATATCAATAGATTTAACAATAAAATCATTTTCATTATTAAACATATTATCATCCAAGCTTGATGTAGATGGTAACAGTACAGCATCAATTACATGTACTACTCCATTGTCAGCAACGATATCTGCAACAGTAACCATAGCGTTGTCAATGTAAACATTACCACCACTGATTGTTACAGTTACATCAGTACCTAATAAAGTAGT
>MDTE01171268.1_pt1 | contig 31944 bp, 38 predicted proteins | sample 811231 | NCBI WGS metagenome assembly MDTE01 (sample SAMN05326651, study PRJNA326480) | marine metagenome | isolation source: seawater | place: Indian Ocean: Red Sea | collected 2010 | reverse complement strand
CATAAATAAACAGTAAAGGTTAAAAAGGTTAAAAATGAATGAAGCTTATTTAAATCCAAAAAAAATTAGAAAATCTTTCGGAAAAATACCTCATGTAGCTTCATTACCAAATTTAATTGAGGTACAAAAAAGATCTTTTGATAGTTTTTTACAACTAGGTTCTGACCCAACTGCTCGCTTAGATAGTGGCCTTCATGCTATTTTTAAATCAGTTTTTCCAATTAATGACTATACAGAAAGAGCTTCAGTTGATTATGTTAGTTATGACATAGGCTCTCCAAAATATGATGTAGAAGAATGCTCACAAAGAGGAATGACATTTGGAGCGCCATTACTTGTTAACTTTAGACTTATAGTATGGGATATCGATGAAGAAGCGGGAACAAAATCAGTAAGAGATATAAAAGAACAAGAAGTTTATATGGGCGATATTCCTCTAATGACAAAAAATGCTACTTTCATTGTTAATGGAGTAGAGAGAGTTGTAGTAAGTCAAATGCATAGGTCGCCAGGAGTTTTTTTTGATCATGATTTTGGAAAAACTCATTTAAGTGGAAAATATTTGTTTAATGCAAGAATTATTCCTTATAGAGGATCATGGTTAGACTTTGAACATGATGCAAAAAACAACATTCATGCAAGAATTGATAGAAAGAGAAAATTTCCAGTAACAACTCTTTTTAAGTGTTTACTAAGTTCAATATCTGAAAAGTATATTGAAGATTGTAATTCAAACAATATTGAACCTGACTTAAAAAAAGTTCAGGGTATGACAGCTGAAGAAATTCTTAGTTTTTTCTATGATAATATTGAATTTAAGAAAGGAAAATTTGGTTGGAATTCCCAACTTGATTTAAGTTTTTACAAAGGAAAAGTATTAAATTTTAACATTTTTGACGCTTCAAATGGTAAAGTTGTTTTAGAGCAGGGAACAAAAGTAACCCAAAGAATCATAAATGAAATATTAAAGAAAAAGATTAAAATTTTTTCTCTAGAGGAAAATTCTTTTATAGGTTCTTTTTTATCATCAGATTTAATTGATGAAAAAACTGGAAAAATATATTTTGAAGCTGGTTTTGAAATTGATGAAACTTTCTTTGAATTTATTAATAGTAATAAGTTCACAAAAATAGAAATCCTTAAAGTAGATAATATCGAAATAGGTTCATATATTCGAAATACTCTTCAGTTGGATAAAGCAAGATCAAGAGAAGAAGCTTTATTTGAGGTATTTAAAATATTAAGACCTGGAGAACCTCCAACTATTGAGACTGCTGAACTTTTATTTAAAAATTTATTTTTTAATAAAGACAGATATGACCTTTCTTCTGTTGGAAGGCTAAAGATAATATCTAAATTTAAAAAGGATACTTCAATTGAAAAAAGGACTTTAGATAAAAGCGATATTCTTGATGTTGTGAAACATATGCATAATCTTATTGATGGTTTCGGGGAAGTAGATGATATTGATCACTTAGGTAATAGAAGAGTAAGGTCAGTTGGTGAGCTTTTAGAAAATCAATATCGTGTCGGTTTACTTAAAATGGATAGAGCTATAAAAGAAAGACTAAGCTCACTTGAAGTTGATAATATAATGCCTCAAGATGTCGTTAATGCTAAACCTGTATTTTCATCAATTAAAGAATTTTTTGGAACAAGTCAGCTAAGTCAATTTATGGATCAAACTAATCCTTTAAGTGAAATAACCCACAAAAGAAGAGTTTCAGCTCTTGGCCCAGGTGGATTAAATAGAGAAAGAGCTGGATTTGAGGTAAGAGATGTTCACCAAACACATTATGGGAGAATATGTCCTATTGAAACGCCTGAAGGTGCAAACATAGGTCTTATAAATAGTTTGGCTTCCTATTCTAGAATAAATCAATATGGGTTTATTGAAACTCCATACAGAATTGTTTCAAATTCCAAAGTTACTGACAAAGTTTTATATTTAAGTGCAATAGATGAAGAGGATTATGTAATTGCTCAAGCCAATGCAGATGTTGATGAAAAAGGAATATTCAAAGATGATTTAATAAGTTGTAGACAAAATGGAGAATTTATAACAGCCAATTCTGATTCTATTGATTTAATGGATGTTTCACCTCAACAATTAGTCTCTGTAGCATCTTCTTTAATTCCTTTTTTAGAAAATGATGATGCTAATAGAGCTTTAATGGGGTCAAATATGATGAGGCAGGCAGTTCCGCTTATTAATCCAAAAGCTCCTCTTGTTGGAACTGGCATGGAACACACTGTTGCGAAAGACAGTGGCTCTTCAGTGTTAGCAAAAAGAGATGGTATTGTAGATCAGTTGGATGCTAACAGGATTGTGATAAGAGTTACAGATAATAAGGATAAATCTCTTAATAAAATTGACATATATAATTTATTAAAATTTCAAAGATCTAATCAAAACACTTGTATTAATCAAAGACCTCTTGTTAATGTTGGAGATAAAGTTAAAAAAAATCAAATAATTGCAGATGGACCTGCAACAGATTTGGGCGAATTAGCACTAGGAAGAAATGTTCTGGTAGCTTTCATGCCATGGAATGGATACAATTTTGAGGACTCTATATTAATTTCTGAAAGAATTGTTCACGATGAAGTTTTTTCTTCAATTCATGTAGAGGAATTTGAAGTCATGGCAAGGGATACAAAACTTGGTCCTGAAGAAATTACAAGGGATATACCTAATGCAAGTGAAGAAATTTTAAGAAATCTAGATGAAACAGGAATGGTATATGTAGGTGCTGAAGTAAAATCTGGTGATATTTTAGTAGGGAAAGTTACTCCTAAGGGCGAGTCTCCAATGACTCCTGAAGAAAAACTACTAAGAGCAATTTTTGGTGAAAAAGCTGCTGATGTTAAAGATACTAGTTTAAGAGTTCCTCCAGGAGCTAAGGGAACTGTTGTTGAAATTAGGGTTTTTTCTAGAAGAGGTATTGAGAAGGATGAAAGAGCAATCAGTATCGAAAATTTCCAAATTGAAAATATTTCTGTTGATAGAAAAGATGAATTAGATATTTTAGAAAAAAGTTTTGCCAATCAATTAAGAGATCTATTAGTAGACAAAACTTATATATCAGGTTTAGATAATATAGAAAAAAATTCTAAACTTACTTTTGAGCAATTAGAAAGTTTAAATGCAAAATCATTATTAAATATAAATATAAATGATGAAAAAACAATTTCAGAAATTGAATCTAGGACAAAAAATTATGATATTCAATTAGGTAATATCAATCAAAAATTCGAAAACAAAATTGATAAAATTCAAAGCGGTGATGAATTACTTCCAGGAGTATTAAAACTTATAAAAGTTTTTGTAGCTGTTAAAAGAAAACTACAACCAGGTGATAAAATGGCGGGAAGACATGGAAACAAGGGAGTTATTTCTAAAATATGTCCAGTTGAAGATATGCCTTATCTTGAAGATGGAACTCCAGTTGACATTGTTCTTAACCCTCTTGGAGTTCCAAGTAGAATGAATATAGGACAAATATTAGAAACTCATTTGGGATGGGCTTCAGCTTCATTGGGCAAAGAAGTAAACAGCATGATTTTAAAAATGCAGACTGAAGGTCAATCAAATGATCTTAAAAAGAAATTGTTAGATGTATATGATCATAAATCACAGAAAAAAATAATTGAAAAGATGAATGAAGATGAAATTTTTGAAATTGCTAACAATGTTAAAGAAGGCGTTCCTTTTGCCACACCTGTTTTTGATGGAGCAAAGGAGAATGATATTACTTCTTTATTAAAAAAATCAGGGGTTAGTAATACTGGTCAGGAAATATTAAGGGATGGAATTTCAGGGGAGAAGTTTGAAAGACCTGTTACAGTTGGGTATATTTATATGCTTAAACTTCATCACTTAGTAGATGAAAAAATTCACTCAAGATCAATCGGACCTTACAGTTTAGTGACGCAACAACCTTTAGGAGGAAAGGCACAGTTTGGTGGTCAAAGATTCGGTGAGATGGAAGTTTGGGCCCTTGAAGCTTATGGAGCCGCATACACTTTACAAGAAATTCTAACTATCAAAGCAGATGATGTTGCAGGTAGGACAAAAGTATATGAATCAATTGTTAAGGGTGATCATAATTTTGAATCTGGAACACCTGAATCTTTCAATGTAATGGTAAAAGAATTGAGATCTTTAGGATTAAATGTTGAGTTTAAGCAAAATCCTAAAAATGAAAAACAAATAACAGATATGGCATCTAACAATGAATAAAGAACTAATCAACATTTTTAATCAAAATCAAGGTTTCCAAGATTTCGATATGATAAAAATATCAATAGCAAGTCCTGAACAAATCAGATCATGGTCTTTTGGAGAAATTAAAAAACCTGAAACTATTAACTATAGAACCTTCAAACCAGAAAAAGATGGATTGTTCTGTTCAAGAATTTTTGGACCCGTTAAGGACTATGAATGTCTTTGTGGAAAATATAAAAGAATGAAATTCAGAGGAGTGATTTGTGAAAAATGTGGAGTTGAAGTTACTTTATCAAAGGTAAGACGAGATAGAATGGGGCATATTGAGCTTGCTGCTCCAGTTTCGCATATATGGTTTATGAAATCATTGCCAAGTAGAATAGCAACTTTATTAGACATGACCATAAAGAATTTAGAAAAAGTTCTCTACTTTGAGAAGTTTATAGTTGTTGAGCCAGGATTAACAGATTTAAAAAAGGGCGAGACTATTTCAGAAGATCAGTACATAGATTATCAAGATGAGTATGGAGAGGATTCTTTTAGTGCTTCAATTGGTGCTGAAGCAATAGAACAGATGTTGTTAAATATTGATTTGGAATCTGATAGGGAGCAATTAAAAAAAGACTTAACAGAAACCAAATCAGAGCTTAAAAAAACAAAAATAACAAAAAGATTAAAACTTATTGAATCATTTATTTCTTCAAAAAATAAACCAGAATGGATGATATTAAAAGTGCTGCCGGTTATTCCTCCTGAATTAAGACCACTAGTTCCTTTAGATGGCGGGAGATTTGCTACAAGTGACTTAAATGATCTTTATAGAAGAGTAATTAATCGAAATAATAGACTTAAAAGACTTATTGATTTACGAGCACCAGATATAATCATTAGAAATGAAAAGAGGATGCTTCAAGAATCTGTTGATGCTCTTTTTGATAACGGAAGAAGAGGTAGAGTCATAACATCAACTAATAAAAGACCACTTAAGTCTCTATCTGATATGTTAAAAGGTAAACAAGGTCGATTTAGACAAAATTTACTTGGTAAACGCGTTGATTATTCAGGCAGATCAGTGATTGTAGTTGGTCCTAACTTAAAATTACACCAATGTGGATTGCCAAAAAAAATGGCACTAGAATTATTTAAACCATTTATATTTCATAAATTAGATATTTATGGCTGGGCAAATACTATAAAAGCTGCAAAAAAACTTGTAGAAAAAGAAGATCCGAGAGTTTGGGATATTTTAGAAGAGGTTATTAGAGAACATCCAGTTCTATTAAATAGGGCTCCAACTCTTCACAGACTTGGAATTCAGGCATTTGAACCAATATTAATTGAAGGTAAATCTATTCAACTTCATCCATTAGTATGCACTGCATTCAATGCTGACTTTGATGGAGACCAAATGGCAATTCATGTTCCATTAAGCCTTGAAGCACAGTTAGAAGCAAGAGTACTTATGATGAGCACTAATAATATATTGTCCCCTTCAAGTGGAAAGCCAATTATTGTTCCTTCACAGGATATTGTTTTAGGAATTTATTATTTATCAATACAAAGAGATAATCAAAAAGGCGAAGGAAGATTTTTTGTTGACCTTGATGAGATTGTCAAAGCGTTAGATAATAAAGACTTAAATCTTCATACGAAAATTATAACTAGGATTACGAATTTTGACTTAAGCATTAGAAGAATAGAAACTACTCCAGGAAGAATGCTTTTAGGAAATTTACTTCCTAAAAATATAAACATAAATTATGATTTGATTAATAAAATACTAACTAAGAAAGAAGTTAGTAAAATAATAGACACAGTTTATCGTTTTTGTGGTCAAAAGGAGACAGTAATATTTGCTGATAGAATTATGGATCTTGGGTTTAGATATGCTGCTAAGGCAGGAATTTCTTTTGGAAAAGATGATTTAATAATCCCTAGTGAAAAAAATAAATTAATTGATATTACTCAACAAAAAGTTCAAGAATATGAGAATCAATATCAAGATGGTCTGATTACGCAAGGAGAAAAATATAACAAAGTAGTTGATGCCTGGTCTGAGTGCTCAAACAATGTTGCTGAAAAAATGCTAGATACAATTTCTTCACCTGATGAAGATAAACCTGTTAATTCTGTTTATATAATGGCACATTCTGGCGCGCGAGGTTCTGCGGCACAATTAAAACAATTATCTGGCATGAGAGGCTTGATGGCAAAACCGTCAGGAGAAATTATAGAAAATCCTATAAAATCTAATTTTAAAGAAGGGTTGTCAGTTTTAGAATATTTTACATCTACCCATGGAGCAAGAAAAGGATTAGCTGATACAGCTCTTAAAACTGCTAGCTCAGGTTATTTAACAAGAAGATTAGTTGATGTTGCTCAAGATGCAGTAATTAAAGAAAATGATTGTAAAACAAATAATGGAGTTACTGTAGAAGAAGTAAAAGAATCTGGGAATGTTACTGTATCTTTAATAGATAGAATTTTAGGAAGATGTCCAGTTGAAGATATAGTGGACTCAGAGGGTAATGTAATTTTACAAAAAGGTAATATTATTGAGGAAACTCATCTAGACTCTCTAAATAAAATGAATCTTAAAACTATAAAGATTCGATCAGTATTAACTTGTGAAACTAATGAGGGAATTTGTGCTACTTGCTATGGGCGTGACCTTGCAAGAGGAACACCTGTTAATATTGGTGAGGCTGTTGGTATAATTGCAGCTCAGTCTATTGGAGAACCAGGAACTCAACTTACTATGAGAACATTCCATATTGGAGGAGCAGCGAGTGCATCTATTGAACAATCATCTGCATCAGCACCAATTGATGGAGAAATACGAATTGATAATTTGAAATTTATAAATGATGTGAACGGTAATAAAATTTTGTTGACAAGAAATGCTAAAGTAAAAATTTTCTATGATAATGAAGAGAGATTTTCTCTTAACATTCCCTTTGGATCCAGAATATTATTTAAAGATAAAGATAAAGTCGAGTCAGGGCAATTACTTGCTGATTGGGACCCTTATACTTTGCCCATCATTGCAGAAAAAAATGGTTTTATAAAATTTATTGATTTAAAACAAGGAGTTTCATTTAGGGACACAGTTGATGACACTACAGGTATTTCAAATAAAATAATAATGGATTGGAGTCAAAATCCAAAAAATAAAAACCTTAAACCATCCATTAGTATTGTTGATGATTTAGATAAAAATTTATCTGATAAAAATATTGTAGATATAAATTATCCTATGTCAATTGATACTATACTTAGTGTAGAAGATGGAAACGAGGTTAAGGCCGGTCAAGTTATAGCTAGAATTCCTAAAGAATCTTCTAAAACAAAAGATATAACTGGAGGTTTACCAAGGGTTGCTGAATTATTTGAAGCAAGAAAACCAAAAGATCCAGCAATAATGAGTGAAATAGATGGTAAAATTTCATTTGGAAAGGATTATAAAAATAAAAGAAGATTAATTATAACCAGTGTAGATCAAAAAGAAAATATTGAAATTTTAATACCAAGAGCAAAATATTTAACAGTACAAGAAGGAGATTTTGTTAAAAAAGGTGATATTTTAGTTGATGGCACACCTGTTCCTCATGATATCTTAAGAATTTTAGGAGTAGAACAATTAGCAAGATATTTAGTAAACGAAGTTCAATCTGTTTACAGATTACAAGGAGTTTATATCAATGATAAACATATAGAAGTTATTTCCAGGCAAATGCTTCAAAAACTATTAGTCAAAGATCAAGGTGATTCAACATTACTTGCTGGAGAATTAATACATAAAAATACCCTACTTAATTTAAACAAAGAACTTGAAAAAGAAGGTAAAAATTTGGTTAAATATGAACCAGTTCTATTAGGTATTACCAAAGCAAGTTTACAAACAAATTCTTTTATTTCTGCTGCATCATTTCAAGAAACCACAAAAGTTTTAACTGAGGCTGCGACTCAAGGTAAAGTTGATGTATTAAATGGATTAAAAGAAAATGTTATCGTGGGAAGATTGATTCCTGCTGGTACTGGGAAAATGACATCTACATATAGTGAAATTGCCAAAAAGAGAGATATAGACAGATTAGTCGCAAATAACAAAAAACAAGAAAATATTGATAATATTGATCAATAAAACTGCTAATTTCCTTGACTTATCACTATCTTATAAATAATAACGCCCTACTTTAAGCCAAAGGTGGTGGAAAATTCATTCCAAACGCTTGGTTATAGGAAATGTATAGATGCCTACAATTAATCAATTAGTCCGTAAGGGCAGAGAAAAGGTTAAAAAGAGAAACAAAGTTCCTGCTTTGGATTCCTCTCCACAAAAAAGGGGAGTTTGTACAAGAGTTTATACAACAACTCCAAAAAAACCAAACTCAGCTCTAAGAAAAGTCGCAAGGGTAAAATTAACAAATGGACAAGAAGTTTCAGCATATATTCCAGGAGAAGGACATAATCTTCAAGAACACTCAGTTGTTTTAATTCGTGGCGGACGTGTAAAAGATCTTCCCGGAGTTAGATATCATATTCTAAGAGGCTGTCTTGATACTCAAGGAGTTGCAACCCGAAAACAGCGTAGATCATTGTATGGCGCAAAGAAACCGAAGTAAATTTAATGTCTAGAAGAAGAGCAGCAGATAAAAGAGAAGTTTTGCCTGATCACAAATTTAAAGATCTTACCCTTACTAAGTTTATGAATAGAATTATGCAAGATGGCAAAAAATCTACTTCAGAAAAGATAGTTTATGGAGCATTTGAAATAATTTTTGCAAAAACTAATAAAAAACCGATAGAGTTTTTTCACGAAGCTCTTAACAATGTCAAACCAAGCCTTGAGGTAAGATCTAGAAGAGTTGGAGGCGCAACTTATCAAGTTCCAATGGAAGTTAGACCGCAAAGAGCGCAAACACTTGCTATGAAATGGGTGGTTGACTCAGCATTAAAGAGAAATGAAAAATCTATGAGTAATAGAATAGCTAGTGAAATTATGGATGCTCATAATAACAAAGGTAATGCTGTCAAAAAAAGAGAAGAAACTCATAAAATGGCTGAAGCCAATAGAGCCTTTTCTCATTTTAGGTGGTAGGTATAAATGTCTAGATCGCATCCTATAGAGAAATATCGAAACATTGGTATTATAGCTCACATTGATGCGGGAAAAACAACTACTACTGAAAGAGTTTTATATTACACAGGTAAATCTCATAAAATTGGAGAGGTCCATGATGGAGCAGCTACTATGGACTGGATGGAGCAAGAGCAAGAAAGAGGAATAACCATTACCTCTGCAGCAACTACATGTTTTTGGAATGATCACAGAATAAATATAATTGATACTCCTGGGCATGTTGATTTTACTATTGAAGTTGAAAGATCTCTAAAAGTTTTAGATGGAGCAATAGTTGTTTTTGATGGTGTCGCTGGAGTTGAACCTCAATCAGAAACAGTATGGAGGCAAGCTGATAAATATAAGGTACCAAGAATGTGTTTTGTAAATAAATTAGATAGAACTGGTGCTAATTTTTTCATGACTGTTGACATGATAACAGATCGATTAGGAGCATATCCATTAGTTACACAACTTCCTATTGGTATAGAAAGTAATTTAAAGGGTGTAGTTGATTTAGTAAGCAATAAAGCAATTGTCTGGAAAGAAGAAAAACTTGGGGCAGAATTTGAAATAACAGATATTCCTGAGGATTTATTAGATCAATCAAAAGAATATAGAGAAAAATTAATTGAAAAAATTGTTGAAGAAGATGATCAACTAATGGAATCTTATCTTGATGGAAAAGAGCCGACTGTAGAAGAAATAAAAAAATGCATTAGAATTGGAACTTTAAAGAGTAACTTTGTTCCTGTTTTAACAGGTTCTGCTTTTAAAAATAAAGGTGTTCAGCCATTACTGGATGCAGTTGTAGATTATTTACCTTCTCCTATGGATGTTGAAAGCGTTAAAGGATTAAGCCCTTCTGATGAAAAAGAAATTTCAAGACAATGTGATGATAAAGCACCTTTTAGTGCTCTTGCTTTTAAAATTATGACAGATCCTTTTGTTGGCAGTTTAACTTTTGCAAGAATTTATTCTGGAACAATAAATACAAAAGACAGTGTATTAAATTCAACTTCTAGCAAAAAAGAAACAATAGGAAGAATGCTTTTAATGCATGCTAACAATAGAGAAGAAATTAAAACAGCAAATTCAGGAGATGTTATTGCTCTTGTTGGTCTTAAAGATGTTACGACTGGCGAAACTTTATGTGATATAAATGATCCTATTGTTCTTGAGAAAATGGATTTTCCTGATCCTGTTATTGAAGTTGCAGTAGAACCTAAAACAAAAGCTGATCACGAAAAAATGGGAACTGCTTTAGGGAGACTTGCTCAAGAAGACCCTAGTTTTAGAGTAACAACAGACGAAGAAAGCGGGCAGACAATCATAAAAGGTATGGGCGAACTTCATCTTGAAATTATCGTTGATAGAATGAAAAGAGAATTTAAAGTTGAGGCAAATGTTGGAGCACCTCAAGTTGCCTACAGGGAAACAATATCTAAATCTTACGATGTAGATTATACTCACAAAAAACAATCTGGTGGTGCAGGGCAATTTGCAAGAGTTAAAATAATATTTGAACCTGGTGAACCTGGAAGTGGGTATGAGTTTATTAATAAAATCAAGGGTGGAAATATTCCAACAGAATTTATACCAGGTGTTCAAAAAGGATTAATTGCTCAGCAACAATCAGGAGTAATGGCTGGATATCCTTGTATAGATTTCAAAGCAACTTTATATGATGGTAATTATCACGATGTTGATTCTAGCGTGTTAGCATTTGAAATTGCTTCTAGAGCTGCTTTCCGAGAAGGTATAGCAAAGGCTGAACCAAAACTTTTAGAACCTATGATGAAAGTTGAGGTGGTGACGCCTGAAGAATACATGGGCGATGTTATAGGTGATTTAAACAGTAGAAGAGGTCAAGTTCAAGATATGAATACAAGAGGCAATGCCAATATTGTTAATGCGATGGTACCTTTAGCTAATATGTTTGGCTATGTAAATAATCTGAGATCTCTCTCTCAAGGAAGAGCAAATTATTCAATGGAATTTGATCACTATGAAGAAGTTCCGTCAAATGTAGCAGAAGAAGTGAAGGCAAAGTTAGCATAATGGAAAATAAAGACATACGTATAAGATTAAGAGCTTTCGATTCAAAATTGTTGGATAGTAGTGCAGATGAAATTATTAGCACGGCTAAGAGAACTGGAGCAAAAGTGAGAGGTCCTATACCTCTACCTACAAAAAATGAAAAATTTACAGTAAATAAATCTCCTCATGTAGATAAAAAAAGTAGAGATCAGTTAGAAATAAGAACCCATAACCGACTTTTAGATATTGTGGATCCAACTCCCCAAACTGTCGATGCCTTAATGAAACTAGATCTTTCTGCAGGTGTAGAAGTAGACATAAAGATTTAATATGCGTACAGGAATAATAGCAACAAAACTAGGAAATTCATCTTTTTATAATGATGATGGAAAAGTAATTCCTATAACAGTTGTTAGAGTTGATGAGTGTATTGTTTCAGGAGTTAAAACTAATGAAAAAGACGGATACTGCGCTGTTCAATTAGCAAGCATAGAAAATAATATAAAATTATCAAATATTAACAAACCTCAAAGAAAAATTTTTTCTTCTTTAGAAACTAATCCTAAAAGAGTTTTAAAAGAGTTTAGAGTTTTAAAAGAAAATCTTTTGGATGTTGGGACAAAAATTGATGTTTCACATTTTCAGAAGGATCAATTTGTTGATGTTACGGGAATTAGTTCTGGTAAAGGTTTTGCAGGTTCTATGAAAAGACATAATTTTGCTGGATTAAGAGCATCTCATGGTGTTTCAATTTCTCATAGAGCTCATGGATCAACAGGTAATTGCCAAGATCCAGGAAGAGTTTTTAAAGGAAAAAAAATGGCTGGCCATATGGGCGCTAAAAAAGTAACAAAACAAAATTTAAAAATTATTAATATTGATACTGATAATAAATTAATATCTATAATAGGTTCAGTACCTGGTAAGAAAAATAGTACAGTATTTATAAAAGACGCAGTGAAAAAAAAGTAATAATATGAAAAAACCAGTAGTTAATTTAGTAAATAAAAAAGTTTCTGAACTTGAATTACCTGAATCTATATTTGGTATTAAAGTTTATCCTGATTTGCTACATCAATATATACGATATCAAAATGCCAAAAATAGACAGGGATCGCACAAAACCAAGACTAGATCAGATGTAAGCGGAAAATCAAAAAAACCTTTTTCACAAAAAGGCACTGGAAATGCAAGACAAGGTAGTTCTAAGCCACCACATTTCAGAGGTGGAGCAGTTTCAATGGGACCTCAAAACAGAGACCATTCTTTTTCTTTAAATAAAAAAGAAAAATGCTTGGCTTTAAAATGCGCTTTGTCTAATAAAATTAATACAGATAATTTAATTTTTATTGATTCATTTGAAATCAAAAGTCATAAAACTAAAGATTTAAATAATTCATTAAAAAACTTTTCGTTCAATTCTGCTTTATTTATATATGATGATAATGAACAACTAATAAATTTTAAAAGAGCCTCTTCAAATATTCCAAAGCTTGCGATTTTATCTCAAAAAGGACTTAATGTTAAAGATTTAATTTCTTATGAAAAAATTTTTATTGAAGAAAAATCTGTTGAAAAAATATCAAAGAGACTTTCATGAAAAAAAAAATATTAAAAAAAATTTCTACTGAAAGAGCTTTAAGTATAATTAAAAAACCTATAATGACTGAAAAATCTACAAATTTAAATCAATATAATCAATATTCATTTATTGTTAGCAAGGACTCTAATATATTTGAGATAAAGCAAGCAATTGAACAAGTTTTTAAAGTAAAAGTTTTAAAAGTTAATAGTTTAATAATACGAGGCAAGCCAAAAACATTTAAGGGTAATTTTGGCTATAAAAAAAATTACAAAAAAGCAATTGTTACTTTACAAGAAGGAAACACAATTGATTCCTCATTGGAGATAAAATGACTTTAAAATTTTTAAAACCAACCACTTCGGGTCAAAGAGGAACTGTTTTAGTTGATAAATCAAAATTATGGAAAGGTCGTTCTTTCAAATCACTTACTGTGAAATCAAGTTCAACAGGAGGTAGAAATAATCAGGGAAGGATAACTTCACGTAGAATGGGTGGTGGTGTAAAAAGAAAATATAGAATTATTGATTTTAAAAGAAATAAATTTGATGTTCCAGGCGAGATTGTTAGAAATGAATATGACCCAAATAGATCTGCATTTATAAATTTAATAAAATATGAAGATGGTGAATACAGATATGTTTTAGCTACACAAAATTCATCAATAGGAGATAAGATTTCTTCTGGATCTAATGTTGAAATTAAAGATGGTAACAGTTTACCTTTAAAAAATATTCCAATAGGAACAAGTATACATAATATTGAATTAAAGCCTGGAGCAGGTGGCCAATTGGTAAGATCTGCTGGAACCTCTGCTCAAATAATATCAAAAGAAGAAATTTTTGTTCAAATAAGATTAATTTCTGGTGAGATTAGATTAATTCATAAGGATTGTTTTGCAACGATTGGAGTTGTATCTAATCCAGATAAAAAAAATGAAAAATTAGGAAAAGCAGGAAGAAAAAGACATGCAGGCTTCAGACCAAAAGTAAGAGGTGTTGTAATGAATCCTGTTGATCATCCTCATGGTGGAGGTGAAGGACGCACTTCAGGAGGTAGACACCCAGTCACTCCTTGGGGGAAGTCAACAAAAGGAAAAAAAACAAGAAATAACAAAAGAACAAATCTATTTATATTAAAGAGGAGGAAAAAATAATGCCTCGAGCTGTATGGAAAGGACCTTTTGTAGACATTACTCTTATAAAGAAAGCAGAAAAGGTTTCGGAATCTGGGAAAAAAGAAGTTATTAAAACATGGTCTAGGAGATCCACAATTATACCTCAATTTGTCGGACTTACTTTTGGAGTTTACAATGGTCAAAAGTTTGTTCCTGTTTCTGTTACAGAGAATATGGTTGGGCATAAATTTGGTGAGTTTTCACCAACAAGAGTTTTTAAAGGCCATACTGCAGCTGATAAGAAAACACCTGAAAAGAAAGTCTAAATATGGAAAATAATTTATTAGCATTTGCAAAAGATAATACTATAAGGGTTAGTCCATTAAAAATAGCAAACGTAGCAAGATTAATAGTTAATCTAAAGGTAAATAGAGCTGTAAATCAATTAAAATTTTCTCAAAAAAGAATTTCTTCTACTGTATTAAAGGTTTTAAATGCTGCAATTGCAAATGCTGAAAATAATAAACAATTAGATATTGATAACCTATTTGTAAAAGAAGTTTTTGTTGGAAAAAGTTTAACAATGAAAAGATTTAGACCAAGAGCTAAGGGAAGAGCCTCATCTATTATTAAGCCATTTAGTAAATTAACTATAATTTTAGAAGAGAGAAGAGAAAAAAAAGATCCAAAAGAAAAAAAAGGAAAGAAGAATTAAGATGGGACAAAAAGTAAATCCAAATGGGTTAAGATTAGGAATAAATAAAACATGGTCGTCAAGATGGTTTTCAAAAGCAAATTATACAAAGCTATTACATGAAGATTTAGAAATAAAGAAATATGTTGAAAAAAAACTTGCTTCAGCAAGTATTTCAAAAATTGTTATAGAAAGAGCTGCAAAAAAACTAAGATTGACAATTTATAGTTCTAGACCGGGTATTATTATTGGCAAAAAAGGTGCTGATATTGAGCTTTTGAAAAATAAACTTACTAAAATGACTAATCTAGAAATTTTTTTAGATATTAAAGAAGTTAGAAAACCTGAAGTTGAAGCTAAACTTGTTGCTGAAAATATTGCTACTCAGCTTGAAAAAAGAATTTCATTTAGGAGAGCAATGAAGAAAGCTGTCCAATCATCAATGAGACTTGGCGCTAAAGGGATAAAGGTTGTTTGTAGTGGAAGATTGGGTGGAGCTGAGATTGCTAGAACAGAAAAATATCATGAAGGAAGCGTCCCTTTACATACTCTAAGAAGTGATATTGATTATGCAACGGCAAAAGCTGAAACAACTTATGGAATTTGTGGCATTAAGGTCTGGATTAATAAAGGAGAGTTACTATCAAAAGATCCTTTTGGTAGTGAAAAAAATCAAATTAAGCAAGGAAGTATAAGATAATGAATATGATGTCTCCTAAGAAAACTAAGTTTAGAAAACAATTTAAAGGAAGGATTCATGGATTTGCAAAAGGCAATTATACATTAAATTATGGAAGTTTTGGTTTGAAGGCCATGCAACCTGAACGAATAAATTCACGACAAATTGAATCAGCTAGAAAAGCTATAACTAGACATTTGAAAAGAGCAGGAAAAATGTGGATTAGAATTTTCCCAGATGTTCCAGTATCAAAAAAACCTGCTGAAGTTAGGATGGGCAAAGGTAAAGGCTCTAATGAATATTGGGCATGCAGAGTTAAACCGGGTAGAATAATGTTTGAAATTGATGGTGTAAATATAGAAGACGCTAAAAAAGCGTTGATGCTTGCAGCAGCTAAACTTCCTATTAAATGTAAATTTGTCGAAAGGAATATTTAATGCCTTCAGATAATAAAAAAAATATCATTGGTATAAAATCAGAAATTAATTCTATTAAAAAATCTGTACTTAATTTTAATTTTCAAAAATCAACAGGCCAATTAGACAAAACATCAAATATTAGAAAAGCAAAAAGAAAAATTGCTGTTTTAAAAACTAAATTGAATCAGGAGAAAAAAGAAAAAAATGCCTAAAAGAGTTTTAACAGGAAAAGTTACTTCTTCAAATATTGACAAAATGATAACTGTTGAAGTTACAAGAAAAGTTAAGCACAAACTTTATAAGAAATTGATAAAAAAAATTAAAAAGTATCACGCTCACGATGAAAACAATACTTTTAAAAAAGGCGATACTGTTACAATTCAAGAATCAAGACCAATTTCAAAAATTAAGAAATGGATAGTTTACCAATCAAATTCAACTTCAGAAGGTAAAGAAAGCAATTAGTATATGATTCAAATGCAATCAAATTTATTTGTGGCGGACAATTCTGGGGCTAGAAAGATTCAGTGTATAAAAGTTTTGGGTGGATCCAAAAGAAGATTTGCATCTATTGGAGATATCATAGTTGTATCTATTAAAGACGCTATTCCTAGGGGGAAAGTAAAAAAAGGTGATGTCTATAAAGCAGTAGTAGTTAGAACAAAAAAAGATTTTATGAGACCGGATGGAACAATAATTAGATTTGATAGAAACGCAGCAGTACTTCTTGATAAACAAGAGGAACCAATAGCCACAAGGATATTTGGACCCGTAACTAGAGAGCTTAGAACTAAAAAATTCATGAAAATTATAAGTTTGGCTCCAGAGGTAATTTAATGAACAACAAAATTAAATTAAAAAAAGGAGACGAAGTTATTGTTTTATCTGGAAAAGATAAAGGAAAAACAGGAAAAATAACTTCAATCAAAAAAAAGGACTTAAAAGCTATTGTGGCAGGAATTAATAAAGTTAAAAAACATCAGAAACCAGAAAAAGAGAAAACTGGTGGTATAGTTGAAAAGGAGATGCCCATACACATTTCAAACCTTTCTTTTTATGACGCTTCCTTAAAAAAAGGAATTAAAATTGGTTATTCTTATGACAAAAAAAATAAAAAAATTAGAATCAACAAACAAACCCAAAAGGCAATATGACTAGGTTAGCTGAAGAGTTTAAAAATACCATTAAGTCTAAATTAATGGAAAAATTTCAATATAAAAATATTCATCAAGTACCAAAGATAACAAAAATTGTATTAAATATGGGCATAGGTGATGCTAAAGATGACTCTAAAATATTGGATAAAGCTCAAGAAGAATTAACACTTATTACAGGGCAAAAAGCTGTTAAAACAAAAGCTCGTAAGGCTATAGCTGGTTTTAAAATTCGTGAAGGGATGAATTTAGGAGTTAGCGTCACACTAAGAAATAAAATTATGTATGAATTTTTAGATAGATTAATAAATATTGCCATGCCAAGAATAAGAGATTTTAGAGGATTAAATAAAAATAGTTTTGATGGCAAGGGAAATTTTACATTAGGAATCAAAGAACAAATTATATTTCCAGAAATTAATTATGATAAAATAGATAAAGTTAGAGGACTAAATATAACTATTTGCACAAGTACTGATAATAACTCTGAAGCCTTGGAATTGTTAAGAGGTTTCAATATGCCTTTTGCAGAACAGGATAAAAATTAGGAGATTTATGGCTAAACAAAGTTCAATTCAAAAAAATCTAAATAGAAGAAAATTAGTAGATAAATATAGTAAAAGAAGAAGCAATTTGAAGAAAAAGATTATGCAAAAAGATCTTCCAATTGAAGAAAGATTTAAAATACAATCTAAATTAAACGATCTGCCAAGAAATAGTTCTAAAATAAGAGTAAGAAACAGATGTCAATTAACTGGTAGAACAAGAGGTGTTTATAGAAAGTTTGGTTTATCAAGAATTAAAATTAGAGAATTATCAATGTCAGGCTCTTTGCCAGGTGTTGTCAAGTCTAGTTGGTAAGGAGAATTAATTATGTCATTTAATGATTCACTGTCTGATATGTTAGCAAGGATAAAAAATGCTCATAGAGCAAACAAAAGCTCTACTTCATGTTTTAATTCAAAACTTAATAATAATGTTTTAACCGTATTAAAAGATGAGGGATACATAAGAGATTTTCAAAATGTCAAAATTAGAGATGGAGTAGAGGGTATAAAAATTGAATTAAAATATCATAACGGTCTTCCAGTTATAAAAAGAATTAAAAGAATTTCTAAGCCAGGTATAAGAGTATATTCTAAAATCAAAGAATTACCAAAACCATATGGTGGCTTAGGTATCTCTATTATTTCCACCCCAAAAGGAGTTATGTCTGATCAAAAAGCAAGAGATAATAATGTAGGTGGTGAAATATTGTGCGAGGTATTTTAATTATGTCAAAAATAGGAAAAAACTCAATTAATATTCCAGAAGACACTTCTTACACTTTTGAGAATAATGTTTTTTCAGCCAAAGGCAAACTTGGAACATCTAGCATTATAATTAGCGAATTGTTTACTATTGTAAATGAAGATAATAAAATTTTTGTTAAACCAAAAAATGATAAAGATAAGCAAAATCCTCTGTGGGGCACTACAAGAGCTCAAGTAGCTAATACTTTAAATGGTGTTGCAAATTTATTTTTTAAAGTTTTAGAGCTAAATGGAACTGGATATAGAGCTTCTATTACTGGCACAAAATTAAAACTACAATTAGGATATAGTCATGATATAGATTATGAGGTACCTAAAGACGTTAAAATAGAGTGTCCTAAGCAAAATATTATAAAAATTTCTAGTACAAATAAAGATACTTTAGGAGAGGTTGCAGCTAAAATAAGATCGTATAGAAAACCCGAGCCATTTAAAGGAAAAGGTATCAAATATGAAAATGAATTCATATTTAGAAAAGAAGGTAAGAAGAAATAATTATCATGAATAATTTAAGAAGAAAAAAAAGAACACGAAATAAAATTAAAACTGTTTCAACAAGAGAAAGACTTACTGTTTTTAAATCTAACAATCATTTGTATGCGCAAATTATAAATGATATTCAGGGCAAAACTCTTGCTAGTGTTTCGTCCTTAGAAAAAAGTTTTAAAGATGATTCCCAAAAAAACAGGCTGGCTCTTGCCGAAAAGTTAGGTAAAGAAATAGCAAAAAGATCAATTGAAAATGGAGTAAAAAAAGTTACATTTGATAAAGGTAAATACAAGTATCATGGCATAATTAAAGCTCTTGCAGATGCTGCAAGATCGGGTGGATTGGATTTTTGAGGTAGAAAATGTTTGATAATGACAATAAAGAATTTAGTGAACATTTAGTTACTATAAATAGAGTGGCTAAAGTTGTTAAGGGTGGTAGAAGATTTGGATTTGCCGCTATTATGATAGTTGGAGATTTGAAAGGAAGAGTTGGATATGGAACTGGCAAGGCAAAAGAAGTTCCAGAAGCTGTGAGAAAAGCAACTGAAGATGCTAAAAATAGAATGATAAAAGTTGATCTTAAAGACAATAGGACAATTTATCATGATGTTGTAGGTAAGTTTGGAGCTGGAAGAGTAATATTGAGATCAGCTGCTCCTGGAACCGGAATAATTGCAGGGGGTCCAATGAGGGCTCTTTTTGAATCATTGGGCATAAAAGATATTGTTGCTAAATCTAATGGAACATCAAATCCTCATAATGTTATAAAAGCAACTTTTGATGCATTTAAAAAATCTGAATCTCCAAAAAGTGCAGCCACTAAACGTTCAAAAAAAATCAAAGAAATAAATAAAAGCTAAAATAGAAAAAAAAATGAAAATAAATCAATTAAAATCTAATCCTGTATCAAATAAAAAAAGAAAAAGAGTGGGCAGAGGTGCTGGATCAGGACTAGGTAAGACATCAGGAAGAGGAGTCAAAGGTCAGAAATCAAGATCTGGGGTTGCAATTAATGCGTTTGAGGGTGGCCAAATGCCTCTTTATAGAAGATTACCAAAAAGAGGATTCAAGAATATATTTGCAAAAAAAATTCAGACAATTAATTTTAATCAAATTAAAAATATTATTGATAAATATAAAATAAAAAGTGATTCTTTTAAAGAAAGTGAATTATTTGAAAAAAAAATATTTAATAAGTCTAAAGGAAAATTAAAGTTATTAAATGTAGGCGAGTTAACTGACAAAATAAATATAGAAGTTTCATACGCTTCAAAAAAAGCTATTGAAAAAGTTGAAAAACTTGGCGGCATTGTTAAAATAATAAAAGAGCATTAGATAATGGCAACATCAGCTGAAAAACTTGCAAGCAATATGAATTTTGGCGCTATTGGAAAAGCTACTGAGTTAAGAAATAGATTATTATTCACTCTTGGAGCATTAATAGTATTTAGACTTGGAACTTTTTTGCCAATACCTGGAATCAATCCAGTAGCTTTACAACAATTTTTTGAACAACAATCTTCTGGTATTCTGGGAGTTTTCGATACTTTTTCCGGAGGAGCACTAAGAAGAATGGGAATATTTGCTCTTGGTGTTATGCCATATATTTCTGCATCAATAATAATGACATTAATGCAATCCAGTATCCCTTATTTGAAATCATTAAAAGAACAAGGATCAAAAGGAAGAAGACAAATTATTCAATATTCAAGATATTTGACAGTTTTGATTTCTGCTTTGCAGGGTTATGGCGTAGCTGTTGGACTTGAGTCTATGCAAACAGCATATGGAAATATTGTTATAGAACCTGGTATTTTTTTCAAAATTACTACTGTCATTACTTTGGTAGGGGGAACTGTATTTTTAATGTGGCTAGGTGAACAAATTACTTCAAGAGGAGTTGGAAACGGTATTTCTTTGATTATTACTGCAGGAATAATTGCTAATTTGCCTAATGCAGTTGTCAGTACTCTTCAGCTAGGCAGGACTGGTGAGTTAAGTGTAGCTTTTATTTTAGCAATATTAATATTAATTTTTGGCCTTATAATTTTTATAGTATTTGTTGAAAAAGCTCAAAGAAGATTATTAGTTCAATATCCAAAAAGACAAGTAGGAAATAAAATATATGGGGGACAGAGCTCTCATTTACCTCTTAAAATTAACACCGCTGGAGTTATACCAGTTATCTTTGCTTCATCTATTCTTTTACTTCCAAATACTATGTCTGCCTTTGGAGCAGGCTCATCAAATGAAATTTTTCTCATGATTTCAAGTTATCTTGGAAGAGGACAACCCCTTTATTTAATGTTTTATGCTTTTATGATTATATTTTTTGCTTTTTTTTATACAGGAATAGTTTTTAATCCAGATGAACAAGCAGAAAATTTAAGAAGGTATGGTGGATTTATTCCTGGAATTAGACCTGGAGAAAATACTTCAATATACATAGATTTCGTATTAACAAGATTAACAACTGTGGGTGCTATTTATCTAACTTTAGTTGCTTTATTACCTGAATTTTTATTATCAAAAACTTCAATCCCATTTTATTTAGGAGGAACAAGTTTACTAATTGTTGTGGTGGTTATGATTGATTTTATTACTCAGATTCAATCCCATTTATTTCAACATCAATATGAAGGTTTATTGAAAAAAACAAAGTTAAAAGGTAGAGTAAATATACCAGGAACATAATTAATGATTTTAATTTTTTTTGGTCCACCGGGTGCAGGTAAAGGAACTCAAGCTGATTTAATATCAAATGAATATAAATTACCACATTTGTCAACTGGAAATATTTTTAGAAATAAATTATTAGAAAATGATCAAGTATCAATTAATTTAAAAAAGATAATAGATAGTGGGGAATTAATTTCAGATCAAATAACAAATAAAATTGTTTCAGAGAGAATTGAAAAAGATGATTGCAATAAAGGTTTTATTCTTGATGGCTATCCCAGAACTATTGATCAAGCTATTTTTTTAGATAAAAAATTGAAAGAAAAGAAACTATCTATAAGTAAAATAATTGATATTAAAATTGATAAAAAAACTATTATAGATAGAATAAAATCTAGATCAAATATTGAAAATAGAAAAGATGATAATGAGGAAGTCTTAGAAACTAGAATATCAAAATACCAAACAGAAACAAAGCCTTTATCTGACTATTATAAGTCCTTATTCCCCTTAGATTATCATGATATCAATGGAGACCAGGAAATCAAAAAAATAAATAGAGATATTTTAAATTTTTTAAAAAATGCAGATTTTTGAGCTTTTTTCCTTATTTCTAGGCTTGACTTTGGTGTTAATAATCATGTATTCACCCTCATCCTTTTTATTTTATATTAGTTATAAGAGCATTTAAGTATGGCAAGAATTTCGGGCGTAAATATACCAACCAATAAAAAAATTCATATTGCATTGACTTACATATTTGGCATTGGACCTAAAATTGCCAACGATATTTGCCAAAAGGCATCAATTGAGAAAACTAAAAAAGTTAATGAACTTAATGATGAAGAAGTTATAAAAATTAGAGAAATTGTTGAATCAAATTATTCGGTTGAAGGTGATTTGCGAAGAAAAGTTTCTGTTAACATAAAAAGATTAACAGATTTAGGTTGTTATAGAGGTTTAAGACATAGAAAAAAACTTCCTGTTAGGGGTCAAAGAACACATACAAATGCAAGAACTAGAAAAGGAAAAGCTGTAGCTATAGCAGGTAAAAAGAAAGTAACCAAAGGTTAATTAATGGCAGATAATAAAAAAACTAAATCTAAAATAAAAAGAAAAGTTTCTAGTGGAATAGCGCATATAGTATCTTCATTTAATAATACAATAATTACAATTACAGATGAAAATGGTAATGCATTAGCATGGTCATCAGCAGGACAAAAAGGATTTAAGGGTTCAAGAAAATCAACCCCTTTTGCTGCACAAATAGCTGCTGAAGATGTTGGCAATAAGGCGAAAGAATTTGGTTTAAAATCATTAAGAGTAGAAGTATCTGGACCAGGTTCAGGAAGAGAATCAGCACTTAGATCATTACAATCAATTGGATATGTGATTACATCAATCAAAGATGTTACTCCTATTCCACATAACGGTTGTAGACCTAGGAAAAGAAGAAGAGTTTAATATTAATTTTTAAGGAGAATCTTGTGTTACAAAAAAATTGGATGGAATTAATTAAGCCTAATAAAATGGATGTAAATGTTCAAGAAAATGATGGAAGATTTGGCATACTTATAGCCGAGCCTCTTGAAAGAGGTTTTGGTTTAACATTAGGAAATTCACTTAGAAGAATTTTATTATCTTCTCTTCAAGGAGCCGCCATTACTTCAATTAAAGTTAAAGGAGTAGTTCATGAATTTACAACAATTCCTGGAGTAAAAGAAGACTTAACAGATATTATTCTTAATTTAAAATCTATTGGTATAAGAGTTCACTCTCCTGGTTTAAAAAAAATGTATATAAAAGCTAAAGGACCTGGAGAAATTAGAGCTGGAAACTTTGAAACAGATTCAGAAACTGAAATTATGGATCCAGATCAATTAATAATGACTTTAGATACAAAAGCAGATGTTGAGATAGAGGCAAATGTAGAAACAGGAAAGGGTTATGTTTCTGCTGAAGTAGCAGAGGATGAAAATAAAGTTATTGGTGAAATTAAACTTGATGCTATGTTTAGTCCTGTAAAAAGAGTTTCATATAAAGTTGAAAATAGCCGAGTTGGTCAAGTTACTGATTATGACAAATTAATTCTTGAAGTTCAAACAAATGGAGCTGTCTCCCCTGATGATTCTATTGCACTTGCAGCAAGAATTTTGCAGGATCAACTTCAGCCTTTTATTAATTTTGATGAACCTGAAATTCAACAAGAAACAGCAAGTCAAGAAAAATTACCTTTCAATCATAATTTGTTGAAGAAAGTAGAAGAATTAGAACTTTCTGTTAGATCTGCTAATTGCTTAAAAAATGATAATATAGTTTATATAGGTGATTTAGTTCAAAAATCTGAGTCTGAAATGTTAAGGACTCCAAATTTTGGTAGAAAATCTCTTAATGAAATTAAAGAAGTTTTGCAACAAATGGATCTCGGGCTTGGAATTTCTGTTCCTGAATGGCCTCCTGAAAATATTGATGAGTTAGCAAAAAAATTCGAAGATCCTTTTAATAAGTAATTGTATGAAGCACAATATATCAAATAGAAAGTTAAATAGAACTTCTTCTCACAGAAAGACGTTGCTAATGAATTTATCTAATGCTCTTCTTAAACATGAACAAATAACAACCACACTACCTAAGGCAAAAGAGCTTAGGCCTTTTGTTGAAAAAATTATTACTTTAGGAAAAAAAGGTGATTTAAACTCCAGAAGAAAAACAATTTCTATTTTACAAGATGAAATTATTACAAAAAAAGTTTTTGAAGAATTTGCAACAAGATATAAAGATAGATTAGGTGGCTATACTAGAATAGTTAAAGTAGGAAATAGATATGGAGATAATGCTCCAACAGCTATAATTGAGTTAGTTAACAGAAACGAAGAAGCTAAAGGTAAAGATAGTGGACCTGTTATAGAAAAAAAACCTACTGAAGAAGAATTAGAAAATTAATTTAAAATATTATTTTGATTACTATTTTATATATAGCTACTGGGGGTGCTTTAGGAGCTATTTTACGTTATGGTATTTCAGTTTTTTTTAAATATTATTTTCCTTTTTTTCCGGTTGGAACACTTTTTGTAAATTTTACTGGTTCTATTCTTATAGGTTTATTAGTTTCATATAGTCAAAGTCAATTATCAAACCCTTTATTTGTTAAATATTTTTTAATTATCGGATTTTTAGGTTCTTTTACAACCTTCTCAGCTTTTTCATTAGAATCTTTAGAAATGTTTAATGATAAAAAAATTCTTATATCATTAACCTATATATTTCTTTCTGTTTTTTTATGTATTTTTGGTGCAGGAATAGGTTATTTAATTAATAAAATTTAACTTGATCAAACTAATTAAAGTAACAGATGTAGATATCAACACTAGAATAGATAGGTGGTTGAAAAGAAATGTAGCTTCATTAAATCAGAGTTATTTGGAAAAAAATTTTAGAAAAGGTTTAATCAAGGTTAATAATAAAAAAATTAGTTCTAATTTTAAAGTTAAAAAAAATGATATTATTAAAATTTATAATTTTTCTGAAAAAAATTATTTAACAAAGCAAGTAAAAAAACTAAAAAAAACAATACCAGATTCAGTTTTAAAACACTTTAACAAATCAATCATTTTTCAAAATGAAAATTTTATTATAATAGATAAATGGGATAATATTGCTACACAAGGAGGAAGTAAAATTTCATTATCAATTAATGATATAATAAAAAATTTATCTGAAGAATATAATTTAGTTCATCGTTTAGACATAGATACATCAGGACTTCTAATAATTAGCAAAAATTTAAAAACAACAAAATTATTTGGCACACTATTCAGAGAAAAAAAAATAAAAAAAATATATTTTGCTGTATGTAATGGTTCACCTAAACACAATAATTTAATTTTGAAATTAAAAATCCCAAAAAAAAATGATAAAGGAAAATTTGATCATTCTATTACTCAATATAAAGTTTTATTTAAGAATAAAAAATTCAGTATCATTTTATTTAATCCCCTTACAGGAAAAAAACATCAATTAAGAATTGTTTCAAAAAATATTGGATGCCCGATAGTCGGAGATAAAAAATATAATATTAACGCAAAAAATGACTTTGAAAAATTAAAACTAAATTCCTACTCTTTAGATTTTACTTTATTTAAAAAAAAATATACTTTTTATTCAAAATTACCAAAACATTTTTATGAATTTTTTAAAAAAAATATCATTAATTTTAAAAATAAAAATATATCAAAAAAACTAAAAAGTTTTTAAATTTTTAAAAAATATTTTCATAAATACTTTATCAAAATCCTTATAAGATAATTTTATACCTAGCTCTAATAATGAAGTCGCAGAATAGTTTTTGAGGCCACAAGCATATATGTTATTATAATATTTCAAATCTGGATATATATTGAAACTTAATCCATGATAGGTCACCCATTTTTTTATTCTAAGTCCAACTGCAGCAATTTTTTTTTCCTTTTGAAACTTATTTTTTTTATATCTTGTTACCCAAACTCCTATTCTGTCTGAATAGGTTTTTGCTTCTATATCGTATTCTTTTAATACTTCGATTGTTGTGTTTTCAATTAATGATACAAATTTTCTAATATCCTTTTTTCTTTTGTTAAGATTAATCATAAAATAAATAATTCTTTGACCTGGGCCATGATATGTAGTTTTTCCACCTCTGTTTGTTTTTATTATTTGAAGTTTATTTTTTTTAATAATTTCATTTTTATTAGAGCTAGTTCCACAAGTATAAATATGATCATGATCTAAAAACCATATCATTTCATTATGATTTTTTGATATTATATGATCAACTTTATTTTCCATAAATTTTAGAGATTCAATATAATCTATGTTTTGATTTGATGTCTTAATATCAATTTTTTTAATCATATTGATACTTAATAACCTATCTGATAATTAATCTCTAATAAATAAGCGGCCGTGGCGGAATTGGTATACGCGCAGCGTTGAGGTCGCTGTGGGATTATTCCCGTGGAAGTTCAAATCTTCTCGGCCGCACCAAAGGATTTAGAAGATGAAAGAAAGTAAAAGAAACGTAGAAATTAAAAAAAGTTTGAACCCTAACTATAATCTTTCTGATATTGACAAATTGTTGAAGGACAACAATAAAGATAATTTAATTCATCTAGCTAAGGAGCTTCATAATGCTGACTTGGCTGATTTAATTCAAAACCTAGAAGAAAGCAAAAGAAATGAATTTGTAAACATAATAAGAGATATATTTGACCCAGAAATTCTTACTTATTTAAATGAAAGCTTAAAAGATGAAATTATTGATATTTTAGATATCAAAAAGCTTGCTTCAAAAGTAAGTGAACTAGATGTTGATGATGCTGTAGATGTTGTAGAGGATTTAGAAGAGTCAGATAAAGAGGAATTTTTAAGAAATGTTTCTGAAAAAGAAAGGCAATTAATTCAGGAAGGACTTGATTATCCAGAAGATAGCGCAGGTAGATTAATGCAAAGAAATTATGTTGCTATTAATGAACAATGGAATGTTGGTAATGCTATAGATTATTTAAGAAAAGAAACTGATAATCTTCCAGAAGATTTTTATGATATTTATTTAATAAATTTAGAGAATATTGTCACAGGGATAGTTCCCCTAGGCCGTTTAATGAGTTCAAATAGAAATGTAAATTTAGTTGAAATTAAAAATAAGCAAAATAGAATTATCGGTGTTCTAACCGATCAAGAGGAAGTTGCATTTCAGTTTAATAAATATGCCATGGTAAGTGCTCCTGTAGTTAACGAAGATAATAAAATCATAGGCTCTATAACAGTTGATGATGTTGTGGATGTAATTGAGGAAGAAAGGGAAGAGGATATCTTAAAACTAGGGGGAGTTGGACATGCGGATATTTACGATGCTGTTTTTAGTACAACCAAACTTCGCTTTTCTTGGTTATTAGTAAATTTGTTGACTGCTATAGCCGCCTCAGTGGTAATAGGATTTTTTCAAGCATCTATTGAAAAAGTAGTTGCTCTAGCTGTATTAATGCCAATAGTCGCATCTATGGGGGGTAATGCAGGTACGCAAACTTTAACAGTTTCGGTAAGAGCTCTTGCAACAAAAGATTTAACTCCATCTAATGCATTAAGAATAATAGCAAAAGAAACATTTGTTGGAGGAATAAATGGCTTTGTTTTTGCTATTTTAGTGGGCTTAATATCATTTTATTGGTTTAGAGACCCTTTACTTGGATTAGTTATTGCATTTGCAATGATATTAAATTTATTAGTAGCAGGTTTGACTGGAGCTTTAATACCTATTACTCTTAACAAACTAAAAATTGATCCAGCGCTGGCTTCAGGGGTAATTTTAACAACTATTACTGATGTATTTGGATTTTTATCTTTTCTAGGTCTAGCTTCTATCTTTATAATATAATATAGTGTATTATATATTTATGAAAAATAACTCTATTCTTGTTAACTCTTTTTTCCCTACTAATTCAAGGTCACAATATTTCATAAAATTAATTTTATTATGCGCAATTGGATGCATCATGTTAACATTATCTTCAAAAATACAAGTACCTTTTTGGCCAGTTCCTATGACAATGCAGACATTTGTTGTTTTTATTTTAGGTATGTCCTATGGATTTTCATTTGGTTCATACACTGTAATTTCATACCTATTATTAGGCGCAATTGGACTCCCAGTTTTTGCAAAGGGAGGAGGTCTTTTGTATCTTACAGGTCCAACAGCCGGTTATTTGTATGGTATGGCTTTAGCTGCGGCTGTTATAGGTTTTTTTGCAGATAGAGGATATGCAAAATCATATATTAAAAGTTTTATGGCGATTATACTTGGAACAATTGTTATTTTTTCTTTAGGGGTTGGATATTTAGGTTCAATTATTGGATTTGATAAGGCATTAGCAGGTGGACTTTACCCATTTGTTTTTAGTGAAGCTTTTAAAATTGCTCTAGCCGTAGCAATTGTACCAACAATTTTTAGACTTACTAAATAAAAAAATTTTATAAAAATGAAAATTGGTATTGATTTAGGAGGTACCAAAACAGAGTCAATATTAATTGACAATCATGGAGAAGAAAAATTTAGAAAAAGAATTATTACTGAAAAAAATTATGAAGGAACATTACAAGGAATCACTACTTTAGTTAATGAAATAGAATATAATTTCAAAAAAGCTGAATCAATAGGCATCGGAATGCCTGGAATAGTTTCAAAATATACTTCTCTCGTAAAAAATGCCAATTCAATTTGGCTTAATGGCAAACCTCTAAAAAAAGATTTAGAAAAAATATTTAATAGAAAAGTAAATATTGAAAATGATGCAAATTGTTTTGCTCTTTCTGAAGCTGTAGATGGTGCTGGTAAAGATTTTAATGTCATTTTTGGAGTTATAATAGGAACAGGTACTGGAGGAGGTTTAGTGATAAATAAAAAAATTCATCAAGGAATTAATCAAATTGGAGGAGAGTGGGGCCATACTCCTTTACCTAACAGAACTGATAATGAAAAAAAATATGCCAATAAATGTTTTTGTGGATTAGATGGTTGTATGGAAACATATGTATCTGGTCCAGGATTTTCAAACATTTTTAATAATATTAATAAAGAGAATTTTGATTCACATCAAATAATAGATGAATTTAAGCAAGGCTCAGAGAGAACTCAATTAGCTCTCAAAAATTATGTTGACCATCTTGCTCGCGGACTTTCAAATGTAATAAATATTATAGATCCTGATGTTATTGTATTAGGTGGAGGTATGTCTAATGTGCCCTACATTATTGAGAATATAAATAATGAATTAAAAAAATATGTTGTTTCAGATACTTTTCATACTAAAGTGGTATTAAACGATCATGGAGACTCGGGCGGAGTAAGAGGTGCAGCTTGGTTATAAATTATATGCCAGCAACATTAACATATTTAATTTCTAAAAAATCATCTACACCATATTTTGATCCTTCTCTTCCTAAGCCTGATTCTTTGACACCACCAAATGGTATTTCAGCTTTTGAAGGAAGACCTGTATTAACCCCAACTATCCCATATTCTAAAGCTTCTGCTACTTTCCAAATTCTTCCAACATCCCTTGAATAAAAGTATGAAGCTAATCCATAAGGTGTGTCATTTGCTAATTTAATAACTTCCTCATCTGAAGAAAATTTATAAATAGGCGCTACTGGGCCAAAAGTTTCTTCATATGTAATTTTAGACTTAGTATTTACATTTGATAAAACTGTAGGCTGATAAAAATTACCTCCAAGAGTATGAGGTTGTCCTCCTACTTCTAATGTAGCTCCATTCTTAATAGCATCCTCTACATGTTCTTTAACTTTTTCATAAGATTTTTTATCAATTAAAGGTCCCGATGTCACATCCTTATTAAAGCCATCACCTACTTTTATCTTTGAAACAGCATGTGAAAATTTTTTTATAAATTCTTCATAAATTTTTTCATGTACAAATAATCTATTAGCACATACACAAGTTTGTCCAGTATTTCTAAATTTACTTTGCATAGCACCTACTACAGCTTCGTCAATATCAGCATCATCAAAAACAATAAAAGGAGCATGCCCACCAAGTTCCATGGAAACCTTTTTTACAGTTGAAGAACATTGAGATAATAAAATTTTACCAACTTCAGTAGAGCCCGTAAAAGAAATTTTTCTAACAAGAGGATTAGTTGTTAATTCTTTGCCGATTTCATTAGCAGAGCCAGTAATAACATTTATTACTCCTTTAGGAAAACCTGCTTCTTCAGCTAAAACTGCTAAAGCTAAAGCTGATAGAGGAGTTTGACTAGCTGGTTTGATAACTACAGGGCAACCTACAGCTAAAGCAGGCGCACATTTTCTAGTAATCATTGAACTTGGAAAATTCCAGGGGGTAATTGCTCCAACAACACCTACTGGTTGCTTTAGAACCATAATTCTTCTATCAGCCAGTCTATCTGGGATGATATCTCCATATATTCTTTTTGATTCTTCTGCAAACCATTCCACAAACGAAGCTCCATATGTAATTTCACCTCTAGCCTCAGCAATAGGCTTTCCTTGTTCTAATGTCATTATTCTTGCTAAATCTTCATGGTTTTTTTCAATTAAATTAAACCAATTTTTTAAAAAATTAGCTCGTTCTATAGCAGGTCTGCCCTTCCAATCACCCCATGAATGATATGCGCTTTCTATAGAAATTTTTGTTTCTTCCGTTCCACATTTTGGAACTTTGGCTATAATTTCCAAATTGCTTGGATTATTTACATCAATTAATTTGCCATTATTACTATTGATCCATTCACCATTTACATAACATTTATCTTTGATTAGTGATTTATTTAAAATATCCATAATTTATAATTTGAAAAACTATATTTTATTGTATTAGGTAATATTAAATAAAAAATATAAAATGAAAATAGTTAATTCATGGAATGAATGGGATCCGCTTAAACATGTAATAGTTGGTAAAGCCGATAATTGCTGTATACCACCAGCGGAACCCGCAACAGATCCCAAAATACCCAAAGATAGTGATATGAAAGGTATGCATGGTCCACGCCCTAAGCATACTATTGATAAAGCAAATGAGGAACTAGATAATTTTGCTAACATTTTAAAAAAAAGAGGCATAAAAGTTGATAGGCCAACTCCACTTGAATTTAATCAAGAAATCGCCACTCCAGATTGGGAAATAGGATCTATGTTTGGATGTATGCCTCCTCGAGATGTAATATTCACCCTAGGGAATGAAATGTTAGAAGCTACAATGTCTTATCGTTCCAGATGGTTTGAATATCTGTGTTATAGACCTCTTCTTCAAAAATATTTTAACGAAGATCCAGAAATGAAGTGGGAAGCTGCGCCTAAGCCTAGATTGACAAATAAATCTTATAGAGACAATTATTTAAGTGAAGGCATTTCTGATGAAAAAAGATTGGAAATGGTTAAGAGAAAAGAATTTGTTACTACTGAAGAGGAACCATTGTTTGATGCAGCTGATATACTTCGTATGGGAAAGGACTTATTTATTCAAAATGGATTTACAACAAATCTTAAAGGATCAGATTGGATTAAAAGACATTTTCCAATGCATCGGGTTCATATAATGAATTTTCCTGGAGATATGTATCCAATTCATATAGATGCTACTTTTACTCCAATAAGACCTGGCTTAGCAATAAATAATGCTAGCAGACAATTACCAGAAGAGCAGAAAAAAATTTTTTATAATAATGATTGGGAAATAGTTGATGCGGCTCAGCCAGCACATAATTCCCCGCCGCCATTATGTTATTCAAGTGTATGGTTAAGCATGAATGTTTTAGTTTTAGATCCAAAAACAGTTTGTGTTGAAGCCAGCGAAGTTTATCAGGCTGAACAATTAGATAAATTAGGTATGGAGGTAGTTCCCGTACCCTTT
>MDTE01025189.1_pt1 | contig 31945 bp, 28 predicted proteins | sample 811231 | NCBI WGS metagenome assembly MDTE01 (sample SAMN05326651, study PRJNA326480) | marine metagenome | isolation source: seawater | place: Indian Ocean: Red Sea | collected 2010 | reverse complement strand
TTTCGTGCTTCTTTTTCTCCACCCAAAACACCTGAACTTTCAGTGTGCCCCGGGGCGTAACGGCAACCTTCACTGCTTTGCTCTGGCGCCTGACCCACCCCGGGACGTCTGTCGGACTGCGGGGTAGTCCCTTGATTCATTCTATTCCGTCCTCAGGGGACCTACGCAATCCGGCCACCTGATTTGCGTCTTCGGTCACCCTCCCATGGGGAGTCGCGAAGGTCTTCGACAGGTGGTCACCCAATCAGTGGTGCCGTGTATCACTCTCCACCTCCGGCGAGGGGGTTTCGTCCACACGGTGTTGCCAGTTGGGCATCACTTGGCACCCGGATTTGCTCAAGAACCCAACGGTTCCGATGAATTTCTGTCAGCGTATAGTCCGGGATGGAAACCGGACTTACCAAGAATCAATCTTTCCGAGATTGCATTATCCCCCTCCATCATTGCCTCAATTGTGAAAATGGGCCATTTCTCATATGGTTGGGCCAGCCAACCTGATAGTCTGTGTGACCTCCCTGCTGGTGGGGGGGATTCTGAACGAATCGATTCCAATGCACTCATTAGATCCCACAAGGAAGAGATCGAAACTCCTTCTTCGAAGCCTGAAATGTTCGTGCGGAACAGATTATGAAGTGGCCCGATAATATCTGGACTACATGCTTTGTGAGAAATTGAAGATAGCCCTGGTGCCTCAGATTTTTCCCCCTCGGGACGTAATATGGCTGCACACCAAGGAATTGGGATCTGTAGCATTTCTTCCTTTCTGTTGCTTTCAAGAATCGATAATAAAAATTCAGAAGAGAACGGACTCCACCAAGAGAGGGGTAAATTTCGGATTATTAATTCTATATCATTCAAATCTGCAAACTCTGATCCAAATGCGTGCCCATATAACTTGGACCAAGTGTTGAGATTGTGATTTTCAGGTAGAGAGGTGGATCTTTCCCTAATACGTGATGCATAAAGGTCCATTTCTTCTTGTGGGACCTTTCTAATTCTAAGTAGCCAATCCAACCCTATTAGTGCTCCTAGAGAATAAACAGGTGGATGAGATAGCCATGCTTCTACCGCCCAATCTAGCAAATCTGGATAAGAATCCTCTGGCAGCCAAGCTGAGTTTTGAATAAAGTGTGAAGCAAGCCAAGCAGCTCCTCTGTTGGCTTGATTAGGATCTATAGCTGGCCAAGATCGGAGCAGATTGTCTGGATCCTCCCTCAGTTTGGATGTAATTTTCTCAGAAAAAATCTTTCTGACTGATTCAGGTGCTTGATCTGCAAGTTCAGAAATCTTCTCTATTGGCATATGATCTATGTCTAGGAGTGCCAACCATTCTGGAGATATCCTGGAAGATAACCTCTGCCACCTCTGCCACCTGGAACTTTTTGGTGAGGCTATCCACGATGCTAATGGATACATTGCCTCCATTTGATTGGCCCATTCCTCGTTACCATTGGGATATTGAGATAATGCAGAGCTTACAATAGAGGCTGAGTCACCTTTGAGTTCGATTTGAAAGGAGTCTTTTTCGGAAGGATATCCAAGAATGGACAAGGGGGAAATTGTTATCTCCATTGAGTTTTCAGTCATGGGAGCAATTTTCCCGTGCTCGGCGAGTCTAACCGGCATTTCTAGGCCCGAGTTTGTTGAGAAAATCATCCATGGAAGAGTTCTGATCGCATCTACTTCCAAAGTATCGAATGATGAGAATGGATTCATCATATTCTTCATCAATATCAACCTAAGTTTTGGATGTGAGGCGAGCTTGGAAATCACCTCACCGGGGAGTGAGTCATCTATTTCAATCACCAATGGAATGCTTTCAACATCAATAGACCACCTGATTAGAGATTCGGTGGCTAATTTACCCATTCCTCGTAAATTTACCATGGTGATACTTGAATCGTCTGAGGTGAAGTCAGAATCCCCCCAATCCTTTCTAAATTTTCTCAGCGTGGATTCATCGACTTTCACCTTCCTCGGAGTAGATATCCTATCTCTCAGCGTACCCAACCTTCTCTTTCGTTCGGCTTCGGAAAGACGAGGATGGGCCATGCCAATCCAATGATCCAGTGCCCCAATAGGGAAAATTGAGGAGCCAACATCCAAACCGCTCAAATCTGCTACAACCAGAGAGTCGGCTCTTGCGGATCGAAGCAGTACTGATCTAGGTAGCCTTTCCCTGATTATTGCTGCAACTGGTTGAGAGGGCCTGACATCGGGAGATCTGCTATGGGGCGACCCAAGAATCCACCTACCTCTGTGGAAAGTTAACTCGTCGAGGGGAGTTTGACTAATCTGCTCCGGTTGAGAGAACCATTCCCCCGGGGATATTGTGGAAGAATTCTCCGGATTCAATAATTTCGCCCTAATTACTCCGAAAACTGGAGAAATGCCGACATAAGACTCTATGCTGCCTGGAACTGCCAATTCGGGAGGGGAGTCAGAAACTTCCAATTTTTCCTTATTGAACCACCTGGGATTTCTTTCGGATAGCACTGCCCAATTCCAAAACACCCCTTGGTTTCTACTGGATATTTGTTCGGCATCAACTTTCATCCTTACTCGGTTTGGAATTAGCACCATTGGCTCCTCCGGAGGGCTCAGAAAACAAAGTGTAACATCCGATCCATCTCTGAAAAGAATACAGCAATTTCCCTTGTCAACTGGAACATTTTCTAATTCTAAAATTTTTGACCATTCATCATCTTCTAGAGCTCTCCAGCCGTTTTCAGTCAGTCGAATTTTAGAGCCTCTAGAACCCGGGGGCAGGTCACTTGAGACTAATTCTTCTTCCCTCATTCTACGTATTTCAGCAGACGTGTGAGGCATTCTCAGGCCGGTTTCAAATGACAATTCCGAAACAGTAGCCTCTCCTTCTGTGAGTCGAGAGATGATTCTGCGCCGGTGCATGCTTCTGATTCTACGAGGGGATCTCGATCGATCCGATTGGGAAGCTTCTGACACGAAGTAGCACCTACAGAATAAGTCGCATCATAAGATAGTAATAAAATATTTGTTTTAGTTACATTTGATTACATTTTTCCAGTGGAAATTACTGATTGATTGATAATTTTAGAAAAAACTTAGTAAATTACTGCAAAAAAGTGAAATTATTTGTAACCAACAAGGGAAAAGACATACAGAAGCATTATATTAGCACCCGCCATCCTGTAAAAAGTGGCCGTCGTGGGAGGCCACGTAGAGAGAAGAGTGAGGAAGATGAGGACCACTAGACTGAGACAAAAGATCAAGAAATTCCTAGACGATAGGGGAGAAGCGAACACGACCGAAATACTGGAGCATGTGAATTCCACGATGAGACACGGCACTACGCCACAACAGCTGGGCAACGTTCTCTCAAAGGATAAGGACATTCTGAAAGTATCCACCACAAAGAGAGGAGGTGCTCTTTCTGGGAGGTACGAAATCTGCGTGTGGCAGGTACGTCCAGGAGCATTGGAAGGTAAGTAATCAGCCCTCTAATTTTTCGGACCAACTTCCAGTTCTAGCTAACCCATTCATCGTAGCTCGATGGAGAAATGCATTTCTGCTATTTGTGTCAGAATCGTCATTAGATTTTGCCCACTCAATTAGCGCGCTAGCCTGTAAGGCTCGACCATAGGAGTATGATAGTTGCCACGGATGTTCCACATCCATCTTGTTCATCAAATCGAGGTGAGCAGTAGCATCTTCGTCTGATTGGCCCCCGGAGAGGAAAACAATTCCAGGAAGGTCATGAGGTACGTGTTCAGTCAGGCATTTGACCGTCAGATTGGCCACCTCTTCCCTAGAAATCTGGTTTTCGCAATCTTTCCCTGCAATGATCATATTGGGTTTTAGCAGGGCACCGGGAATGTGCACTCCTTGTTTGATGCACTCTTCGAAAGTAGAGTCGAGAATTGAAGCAGTTACTTCGAAGCATCGATTTGCATCATGGCTGCCTTCCATTAGTACTTCTGGTTCGATGATTGGAACCAGGCCCTGTTCTTGACAAATCGATGCGTATCTAGCCAGAGCATGGGCGTTTGTTGAGATGCAAGCATCGCTTGGGATTTCATCGTCGATTTTTATCACAGCACGCCACTTAGCGAATCTAGCCCCCATGGCGAAATACTCAGAACAACGTTCCCTCAACCCATCCAGTCCTTCTGTGATTTTCTCACCTTTGTGGTTTGCGAGATCCTTTGCCCCAGTATCAACCTTAATGCCAGGGATGACTCCCTTATTTGACAAAGCCACCGGAATCGGAGTACCATCGTCCATAGATTGACGCAATGTCTCATCGAAAAGGATTACCCCACTAATCGAAGATTGGTATCCATCTGCTGAAAAGAGGTTCACCCTGTATGATCTACGGCTTTCTGGAGATGGTTGGACGCCCACTGATTCTAGTCGGTTGGACATAGTGCCGTTACTTTCATCCGCCGCTAGAATCCCCCTCCCTGGGGAGACCAATTCATTCGCTGTTTTCTCTAAGAGTTCCTTGTCCACCTTTGTCCCCTCGTTATGCTGGAAAAGGTTCAGAGAAAAGAATCCATCGTCGAAGAGAAAGGGAAATGATGTTGCCCCCTCATTGACTAGTTACGATTGAAGATACGAATTGGTGCTTGTTTGATTCGACATCAATAACCTCCGAGTTGACTCTGAAAACCCCTTCTTCTATTTCCTCAACTCCTTTTGTTCTACCGTCACAAACTCCTGATCCGATAAAAACTGAATCCTCCGATTTACAGAGATCATCCCTTCCCCAAATTCTTTCAATATCCCCTTCGATCATTTCAATTGCTCGTTCCCTATGGCCCTCGTTCCTGAAAACCAATCTGCCCTCAAAGGGAGCATTGAGGCCCCTAAGAGCAGTTGCAGTAATTACTCCCTCCGGAGCTGCTCCGATTCCCATCAGCATATCAATTTCAGATGCCGGATCTGCAGCATTCAATGCTGCTGCGATATCGCCATCCCCAATTAATATTGGATTGATGCTTAACTGCTTTAGATCCGAAATTAATTTCTCATGCCTCGGCCGGTCCATTACAACAATTTGCAAATGCTCTGCTTTCTTTTCAAGAGCATTTGCAGCTCCCTCGACATTGTAAGCCACGTCAGCTTCAAGACTGACGTGTCCAGAGATTTCTGAGGGTCCAGCAATCTTGTCCATATAACAGTCCGGAGCATGCAACAGTGAGCCACGAGGAGCCGCGGCGAGAACTGCCATTGCATTTGGCAAATCCTTTGCTACATGATTTGTACATTCAAGTGGGTCTACAGCAATATCGATTCCTAGTGCGTTTTGATCTCCTTGCATGGAACCCAGGGTTTCGCCGATCCACAACATCGGCGCATCGTCCCTTTCACCTTCTCCGATAGCCACCCTGCCATCGAAAGGAACGGAGTCGAAAACGCCCCTCATAGCCTCGACTGCAGCCCCATCGGCAGCCTTTCCGTCGCCTAGTCCTTTCCATTTTGATGCGGCTATTGCTGCCGCCTCGGTCGCTCTGAGAAATTCAGATGTCAACTCGGATGTCGGCACGAGCCTCTGAGAAGGTAGAGAAGTTCAAACCTGCGGGTCCGACTTCTTCTTTCGTAAAACACGGATATTCGAGATTTCTACTTCTGGATATTGCCCATTATTATCTTTCTCAATTGGTTTTAGCATATCCCAAGCACAAAGTAAACCTGCACTTACCCCACATAAAGCCTCCATCTCTACTCCGGTTCTCCAATGTGTTCGAACCGAAACGGTGCAACGAAGGCCCGTGTCCTCAATATCCCAATCTACTGAGCAACCCTCGATAGGAAGGGGATGGCAATGAGGAAGCGTGCGTGAAGTCTCTTTCACAGCCTGAATTGCTGCTATAGTTGAGGCGCCTCTAACATCTCCTTTGGGGGAATTATTGTTCTGAATCGATTCTATAGATTTTGGAGATAATGAAATTGCCCCCGTTGCAATCGCTTCTCTCTCCACCAGTGGTTTAGAGCCGATGTCTACAATCCCATTCGAGTTCTCGCCCAAAGCCTCACCATGCATCGCGAGGTGGTTCATACTATTCAGAGACTCGGCAAGAAGCATTGGAATGAAATACCAAAACATGGATTGAGGGGCATGGCGGAGGCATTCAGGAACAAGGCCACCCCGGGAAAGGTTCCGACCCTTAAGTCAGGGATTTCGCATGACAGGCCCATTACTGATGGCACAAAATTGCAAGTTCTAGGTGACTTGTGCGTAGGTTGCTCTTATTGCCTAATGGCCTGTAAGGACGATGCTCTTATCGTCGAAGGACTTTGTGAAGTAATAGATAGCAACTGTACTAACTGCTTGAGATGCCTACTATGGTGCCCGACTGGGGCATTAGTGTATGCTTGAGGTGTGTATTTGGGGAAGTCAAAAGCAGTTATCATAGGCGCCGGATTAGGGGGCCTGGCCTCTGCTGCTATGATTTCCCAGACTGCAAAATATGATGTTTCGGTATATGAGAGAATGTCTTTTGCAGGGGGGCGTTTCACCCAACATGATCACGATGGATTTCAGATTCCAACTGGGGCGGTTCACACCATTCCCCACGGAAAAAAGGGACCTTTCGCAAAACTTATTCTCGGCAGGAAAAAGTATGGTGGGCTTGATCTTTCTAGAAGAGGGGTTGATTTCATCCCAACTACAAAATTTGCAGGAATGGTAAGGGAAGGGAAGCATCACTCATGTAAAACCGCATTCGGACTATTGCCCTGGTTCCCGATCAAAAACACCCTCAACATGCCAAGACTTCTTGCTACAAGAGCAAAAAAACCGTGGGGAGAAGAAATTGTAGATGGGAGAACATGGCTGCAGAAAATGTTCACTGACGACTTCATCGATTTCCTGGACTCATTCTCAAACTTCGCGATTAGCCTAAGATTCGATCAAATGCCTGCTTCGACAGTGGCAAAAATGTTGCAGAACTCATTTTGGAGTGACAGGCCCCACATTCCCAAAGGTGGATGCAAAGGAGTGATCGATGGACTAAGATCGGAACTAAAAATGGCAGGAGCAAAAGTAAAATTATCTCACGAGGTTACTGAGATTCTGCCTGGTGACGCAGAGGAATCGACTAAGGGGAATCGATTCTGCATAGGAATCAGAAGGAGAGGTCGGAGTAGTCCAAATTGGATTGGTGCCGATTCGATTATCCATAATGGGGGCCATCCCAATCTTCTTGATTCACTTTCTGACGATTTCGAGGTTTCGAAAGAAATTAGGAGTCGGGTAGATAACACCCAGGCGGTAGGGGGAATAGGTTTCGTTTTTGGGCTCGATGAGAACATTCCTCAAAGAGACAGTGGAGTGACTATGATTCCTGGCAAAGATCGGGTTGGCGGTTACATTATCCCTACGTTCAGTGAACCGGACCTAGCGCCGGAAGGGAAGCACATGATGATTACACACCAGTATGTTCCAGATCCCAGCGTCAAATCGGAAATCGCCAAAGGCAGAGAGGAAATTTACGAAGCAATACCTTGGCTTTCGGATCATGGAGAAGAGATTTGTGTGCATACCTATCATAGAAATTGGCCGTGCAACAGAGCCCCAATGGGTGCTGAATTACCGTCGGACATTGGTATCGATGGAATTAGGCTAGTGGGTGATGGAGTAAAGGGGCACGGATGGATGATGATAGAGGGGATCGCATCTAATATTCCAAAGGCGGTGAGTGAAGTATGCTGCACCATGGATTCTAGGCACTAACCCAATCCAGACTTCCAATATTCTCCATCCTCCCTAATTTCCTTTTTCCATAGGGGGGCTTGTTTCTTGAGCTCTGAAATTAGCCATGAGCATGCTGAGAATCCTTCTTTACGGTGTTCTGAACCTACATGAATGCAAACAATGGTATCACCTGGACCTACTGAACCAATCCGATGGGCAATTACGACAGATTTTATTCCGAAAGAGGAGATTGACTCCTCTGCAATTTCTCTTAGAACGCGAGGGAGTTCTTCCTCCCAGGCATCAAATTCCAACCTTTTTACCAATGAGCCACTTTCCTCACTTCTAGTCAGGCCAACGAAAGTAACAATGCTTCCGCACCCTTCAACATCGATAAAATGCCTTAGATCCTCTGGATTCAACGATTTGTCGTCGACTAGAACGTGGACTGCCATGGTGGCCCAATGGCATTTGTCGCTTGAAAGCGACGGATGACCCAACCGTTCAAGCGGAAAACCTGAGTCGAGGTGCCATGGGTAAAGAAGTGCATATCCTTGGAGCTGGACTATCTGGGCTTGCAGCAGCAACCATTCTTGCAAAATCAGGTAGAGAAGTTCATGTCCACGAGATTCGGGAAGATAGCGGAGCGAGGTTCGATGGAGATTTCCAAGGAATCGAGAACTGGACAAGTGAGGTGGACTTCTTTGATGAATTGGAGGCATGGGGTTTTGATTCCAGATGTTTCAAATCCGACTCATTTGGCAAAATTGATCTGATCCACCCAGATGACGAAATTTCCAATCCAAAGACTGATGGGGTGGCATTCAGAGTTGTTGAGAGGGGAACATCGGGACACACTATTGATCAAGGATTCAAGAAGATGGCATTGAAGTCAGGAGTGAAAATCCATTACGGGGTCAAGAAATCTCCTGAAGATTGTGACATAGTAGCGGCTGGCCCCAGAGAGTCGAGCGCGGTGGCGTTCGGGGAGATTTTCGAGACTAGCCACCCTAATTTAGTAGCATTTCAATTAAATGACAGATTGGCCCCTGGCGCATATTCCTACATGATCATTATCGATGGGATTGGATTAATCTGTACATGCCTGTGGAGGAAGCAGAAAAAGAGTGGGAGATACCTAAATGAAACTATAGCTTGGTACGAGAGGAATTACAAACTTGACAGAAGGCCGATCAAGAGAGTTGGAGGCAAGGGGGACTTCGGCCTTCCATCAAAGTATGTCCATGAAGGGAGATACTACGTCGGGGAGGCTGGTGGACTACAGGATTTCATGTGGGGTTTCGGAATGAGATACGCAGTTACCAGCGGCGTTCTAGCAGCAAAGGCCATCCTAGGCGAATGCAACTACGAGAAAGAGGTGCGAAATCGATTAGTTCCACTTGTTAGGGCGAGTGCGATCAACAGATTCCTGATGAACAGGGTGGGAGACAGGGGGTTCAAGATGGTTGCAAACCAATGGATGAGGGATCAGAAGAAGAAAGGAGATGGTTTGGTATTCATGAGATGGCTGTACAAACCAGGTCTTTTTCGCAGATCTCTCTGGCCAGTAGTGAAATTTGGAATGCTGCGGAGAAAGAGCATCCCTGATGGAAGAGTGGTGTACAGGATGCCCTTCAGGAAGGCCCTCAAGAGGGACAAATGGGAACAAGGGATGGAAGCAAAAGAAATTGGAGAGCAGTGGAAATCTGTACAGAGGAGTGGCGGGAATCTATCTTTCAAGGACTCAGATGCATAGTGCAATCCTGCTCCGTTTGGTTGATATGGCTATACTCAGCCGCGTATCCATGACGTCGTGGCCTGAACTAAAGCCCATGAAAAATAGACTTGTGAATTACGGAGAAACAGACAACGGGATAGCAATAATTGAGTTGATATCCGACTCTGCTGGAGAGCCCCTTGAAGGAGACAAGACCTCGGTAAATACCTACACTAGAGAAATGTGGCATGACATTGACGACGCCATACTCAATGCTCGATTCAATGATGGGATTTCGGTAATTCTAGTCACTGGTCATGGTGAGAAGTTCTTTTCGGCGGGTGCAAGCATAAAGTATCTGAACACATTGTCCCCCAGATACAAGTACTTCTTCTGCCTACATGCGAACGAGACTCTCTCACGCTTAGAGCAAACACCCAAACTAGTGATAGCAGCACTAAATGGGCACACTGTTGGTGGTGGATTAGAAATCGCAATGGCAGCGGACATTAGGATTGCTCGTAAGGGAAATTTCCAAGTTGGCCTCCCAGAAGTTGCTTTAGGAGTTCTGGCTGGAACTGGAGGTACAGCCAGGCTTTCTAGGTTGGTCGGTAAGGCCAAGGCAATGGAAATAATGGTCACGGGTAGGAAATTCTCTTTCGAGGAGTCAAAGGAGATGGATTTAGTGCATGATATCTACGATTCTATGAGTCTTGAGGAATTCAGGCAAGACGTTTTGGACTATGCTGGACGTTTCTCTCTTCCATTTGCAGCCTCTAAAGCCATTGGGAATATCAAGAGGAGTGTTCAGAGTGGACTAGAAATCCCCTTGGAATATCACCTTGCCCTGGAAAGAGAGTTGCAATCGGATCTGTTTCAGTCTGAAGACGCAAAAGAAGGGATAAAGGCATACGTGGACAGAAAGACCCCCAGATTTGAAGGAAAGTAGGTAATCGACCCTCTAACGAACGGAAGCAATCTCTGAAATACCCGTTAATACTGGGGCACTTGATGACAGAGACGGACGTCGTAGAGAATTATCCCGCAAACTTCGAGACATGGATCGAGGAGTTCAATGATTGGCAAACTAGGATTGGTTTCGACCCTTCATGGCTTGGCGATTACAGATTTGATATCAAGTTTGACTGGGATACGGCAGGAGGGGAGATTGAATTCGGGGACTTCCAAGGGATGCCCAAGTGGGAAAGAAGAATGCAAATACCGCAACAAAATATCACTGATGCAATAATCACCATGGTAAGCGTCCAAGGAGACACTGAGTTTGCTAGTGTGGAGCAACAAAACCACCTCCTAGAGACTGCTCCGACGGAATACGACAAAAAATCGGCGCTTAGGATAATGTGTGAAGAACAGAGGCATGGCTGGCAGATGGCTTATCTTCTGTGTACATTCTTTGGAGAGCAGGGAGTTAGAGAGGCAGCCAAGTTGCTCGAAAGGAATGCACAAGAGGGAACGAGAATTCTGGGGTCATTCAATGAGCCGATTGATCATTGGTTAGATTTCTTCATGTTCACCCACTTCATCGACAGGGATGGCAAGTACCAGCTCAAGATGTTGAGCACCTCATCATTCAAACCACTAGCTGCAAGTATGGGTCCGATGCTCAAGGAAGAGTCTTTTCATCTCGGAACAGGAGCAAACGGACTTAGGAGAATTGTCAAGCAGGGAGTTATCCCCTGTTCACTAATTCAGAAGTACGTGAACAAATGGGTCAGTACCGGACTAGACTTGTTCGGTACTGATGACTCGACGAGTGCTCAGTGGGCTTACGTCTACGGAATAAAGGGGAGATATGACGAGAGAGAAGCGAAGGAGGATGCGGACCGAGAGCACCTAAACGAAGCTAGCAGAGAGTTATACTTCCAAGAACTGAGAGAGGAAATGAGGAGGATTAGTCAGGCTCGCAAAGAAGGTGAGCCAGAGCTATACATACCATCTGACAAGTTTAGAAGAAGCATCGGAAATTATGCTGGGAAGAACTTCACCGTGGAAGGAGAGAAGTTCGAGGGTAGCGATGAGGATTACCAGGAATACCTTGTAACAGTTCTACCTACAGATGAGGACGAAGAGACACTCATCAACGTATATATGAAAGAAGATTGGATCCAGTATAGGGAATGGAAGGGAAATTAACAGGGTGAATAGATGCAACATGTTGCCTTATCTTCCTTCGACAAAGAAGCTTGTCGGCCTTTCTTTGATAGGCTGACCGACTTATTCCATGACCATCATCATTCCGAAGAACAGGGGCCATTGGTCTACGAAGAACTTCTGTACAGAGTCCACAGACCTTATTCGCCAGAGATGCTAGACAAGATAGATGCATGGATGGGGCTTGGCAAGAGGAAGTGGAGAGAGGAGACGCAGAGAGAAGTCCTACTTTCACTGTACGCAATCAAGTACCCGGACACGCTACTCATTGAGAGTCTGACAAACAATGCTAGATCTGACATTCGGCGTCTTTCGGCCTACCTCCACTTCACACACCACACCTACTCTATCTGGGATGAAGACTCCAGAGTTGGTCTTTCCAAATTAGGAATTTCCATCCCACCTCTGATTGAAGCGGACCCATTCGTATACGGAGCTTACGTTTCTTCCATTGAGTTACTAAAGGATGTGGCTCCGTTCACTTGCTTCCTTGAGCACGATGTTCCTCGGCAGAGGCTTTTCCAGTCTGCATTGGCCGCATTTGGTCGCGAAGGTTAGCACGGCTTATTGCCAGACATGCCCTCGGCATCGTATGGAAATCCGCAGAGTGGGCGTCATTGGAGCAGGAGTGATGGGGTCAGGAATAGCCCAGATTTGTTCCCAAGCTGGATGGGAGACCACATTGTACGATTCTATTTCAGATTCCTTAGAAAGGGGCTACGAGTCAATTCATCATTTCTGGCTGAAGGGAATAGAGAAGGGAAAGACGGACCATGATGATGTAAAATCTTGGAAATTGAACCTAAAAAAATCGACAGATATTTCTGACGCTTCAATGGGCATGGATCTACTTATTGAGGCCGTTCCAGAGAAAATTGAGCTAAAGAAAGCAATTTTTATCGAGCTAGAAAAATTAGCACCTAAAAACGCTATTCTGGCCACAAATACATCAGGATTATCGATTTCTGAAATAGCTTCGTCAATTAATACTCCTGACAGAGTAATAGGGATGCATTTCTTCAATCCGGTTCCTCTGATGCCTTTATTGGAAATAATTAGGCATGATTTAGTTTCAAGTAAAACCATTTCTACTGTAGAAGAAATTGGGAAGTTTTTGGGTAAGACGACGATACTGGTCAATGATGTTCCAGGATTCGCAACCAGCCGTTTAGGGGTTGTTCTTGGAAATGAGGCAATAAGGATGCTGGCAGAAGGAGTGGCTTCGGCTAGTGACATTGATACTGCGATGCGTCTTGGATACAGGCACCAAATGGGCCCTCTGGAGCTATCTGACTTGGTTGGACTCGATGTAAGGCGGGACATTCTGAATAGTTTGGCCGATGCCTTTGAGGACGAATCGTACAAACCACATCCAATGCTTGAGAAATTGGTAGAGGCCGGTGAATTAGGAAAAAAGACCGGGAGAGGGATCTACGATTGGACTTCGGGAGAAAGAGTCGATAGATTAGAGTAGTTACCAATCTCCTTCGAAGGTGCAAGACGTCTCGCATAAATCATGTAGGATACCCGTTAGAAGGTATCCATATGCCATTTGTTGTGCCTCTTCGACCTCGAACACCAAATTATGTGCTAATGAATGATGCCATCCTGGACCGTTTGTATTTCCTGTGGGCAATGCAGGGAAGTTTCCGTCAAAATATGCTGCTGCTGATCCATTCACTGGGCCATCTACTACTTCTACACCGAAGGGGTGATGTGCGGATCCATTGATTACAGGAACGTTGCCTGTTCTAGCTGCTCGATCTGCTGAGAGGGTTGTAACCTGAGCATCCATCATTGAGCTCAAATAAAATACGTCGAATGCCTTCAGAGTATCGCGCCATCCGGTTTCCCTGAAAGGAAGGAATGTTTCACCATCAGTCGAATCCCAAATTGATTGGAGCAATGCAATTGTAATTGCCCTATCAATTCTTGATGGAAGAGAGGCTTCACTGGACAATAAGGTATAGAACTCCATAGGATATTCAGATGAGCCGTAGTGAGTGGAACGCTCGACCTGGTGAGTGAATGAAGTCCCTCCAACCCAAAGCACACCCCAGTCCAACTCAGGCACTAATGCCAAGAGGGATGGGCCCCGGAGTCCTCCAAGAGAAATACCCCAATAATTCACAGTTTCCATGTCAATTAGTTTCTCCCCATTGTGTTTGAAATAATCACTCTCAGAACATGTCCCGGTGATGGTCCGAACCATCGAAATGTGATTAATTACGGCTTGCATCTGACGTTCCTGTTGATATTGAAATTCCTTAATGTCCAACAACGCAAATGTCATTGCATCTAAATCTCCATCGGAGCTCCAGCCCTTGAAGTCGGTTGCAAGAAGAGTCGTGCCGTATTTATCTCCATAGAAGCGTCCCATGCTATTGCTGACATAGTCTCGTCCACTTCCGAACAAACCATGACCAAGAACTGTCAGGGGTCCCGATGAGTTGTTTTCAGCAAGAGAGTTTGGAATCATCATTGTGAAGTTTATTTCACGATATTCGACGAATAAGGGATCACCTGAGGAATCGCGCATCAATGGTGATCTGGCTTCCTTCTCTACCATGTAATGAGGCGTTGTAACTGTTCCTTTGATTACTCTTAGAGCCAGACCATCGTCACCATAATCCTCAATCACTTCTACCATATTGCATGCTAATCCATTTTCCCCTATTCTTGATTCGGCATCGTTTCGCATGATTAGGAGGTCTTGGAGTATTGATTCGGTTGAAGCGGTATGGAACCACCAAGCGGATTGAAGGCTGGAACGAATAATGCCTATTTTTCCTAGTGCATCGAACATTTTTTCGTAATCTTGACGTTGGGACTCTATTCCCTCATTATTTGTAGAAATATTGTCCCTAAGAGCACGAAAACCATCTGTTGGAAGGATTTTTTCTCCGTTTTCCACAAGTCCTGAAAATGCGACTGCGTAGGCAGTGCCATGTTCAAGCCCCTCTAGAGTTCGGAGGAAAAGCAAAGTTGCCTCTCCTTCTTGCGAGCGCGCATCGAGTTCGACCCAATGGTGGATAATTTCTCCCGAGTCGAGATTCAAGATTACTGACCCATGCCCTGGGGCCACGGAAGTGGAGATGTCAAATTGGCTAGCCAAGTCAGAGATATCCGGAACTTGGGATCCAAATGAAGTAAATATCTGAGTTGATGGACTAAATCCATCTAGCCTATCCAAAACCACCATATTTTCGCTTTCCACTGAGTTTGTGTCAGGGATTGCTTTTCCGGAAATTGACAGAGAAAAACCTGTTGCAGTGCTGCTATCTTCGACCAAAAATGACCCGGATGGAAAGGGCAACATGCAATGATCAGGATTGGTGTCGTCACAGAATTCGCTGCCAATTACACTAATTTCTTCGATTCCCTCTGAAGCAGTCTCTTTTTCGAAATTATTTTCCTGATCGGGAGTGATTTCTCCTTCGATCTCATCTACCTCTGAGGTACAGCCTGAAGAAAGAAGAATGATCAGCATAATTGCCGCAGAAAATTTCCTAGACGTCGAATCGTGGAAATTTGGCATATAACCACTCAGAATCTTTTGCGTATTTTTTCCCGGTTTCCTCTATTGGAAAAAATAGATATTGCTGCCAAAATAGAAAGTCCGGACAGAAGGGCCGAAAATCCAGAGGTCGATTGTGCCCCCTCATTTTCTTGTAGTGAATCGAGAGGGGAATTATGCTGAATTTCCACTGAGATTGCGTCATCAATGGGAATTTTGGACCAGTCGCCATTGAACTCGACTCCATCAATGAATACCCTGATTGAGCCACCATTAGCTGTGGTAAATCCCATTACCTGTTCGGATGAGAAGTTCTCCCCCCAAATTTCGAAGAAGTCATTTAGGCTCAAATTGTTCTCAACTGACGCAATTATGTTGACAGAGCTCTCTCCGGTATACATCACGTGGGTTGATTGTCTACAAACCTCAGTGTTGAAACCAACATAGCTTGGAATTGGGATGTCGACTCCGTTACTAGTTATTGTCAGATACATTTGCCGATATATCGAAGTGCTCCAATCGAAGCAGGCCTTGGTCAAATCGCCTTCAATGATTATCACCTCATCAACGGTTTCTGACATCCCGAAATCTGCCAGATCAAGCAATTGCTCGTCGGTTAGTAGAGGATAGTCCCCCTCTAGACGTGGAAACTTCTCGTTGATTGCTTCCATCATGTAGTTTGCCAACAAACCCTGTCCTACGGAAGTCGGGTGCAGAGAGTCTATCATTATGCAATTCTTATCGCACATTTCAGGAGGGGATATGACCTCTTCATCTCCAATTGTCCTAGCTGAAGCGTTCTGCAGTAAATCGTCTGAAGCGGTCATTAAGTCAAAGACTTGGACATCGCTGCCATATCTTTCTGCCATTTCATCGAGTCTTTCTGCCCACAAAATACTAGCTTCTGTGAAATGATGATGGACCTCAGTAGGGAAAATCTGTGTCAAAAAAGGGAGAAACGACATATTTGGTAGATTCCACACCAGAACATCAATTTCTGATTCCACCAATACGTCTAGAATGATGGTGATGTTCTCCTCCAATTCGTCAATAAACGAATAGTCACCATTAACTATATTGATGTCTGAATCAATAAAATCCCAAGCCCCCACCATCATTGTAACAAGAGTTCCATTGCCATAGTTTTCTGCAATAGTGGTGTGCCTTCCTGCATTTATTAGTGTCCAAGATCGATCGCCACCAACGGCACCCTCATAATATTCTATACCCATCAAATTGGCGGCATGAATGCTTGCAAAGGGCCCTCTGTAACCTGTTGGGTCGGAGCCTAAAGTGCTATCCCCTAGGGATGCTATGGTGTGATATTGGAATCCGGTCTGCAAAGATGTGTCCTCCTCCGAGGACGCAAAAGGAGCCGTTAAGCTAGTCAATAAAATAAACAACATTACTGTGGCAACTGTCCGTGGCGCTGATTTCACAATTTAGCCCGAAACTAATTGATATTTAGTTGGTATTGTGTAAAAGATTATTTTCACTGGATCAGTGATGGCTGTTTTTTGTCAAAATCCTGTGAAAGTGGTGAACACCAATTTCCTTTTTCGGAGAATACCTGCCTCTGTCATATGATCTCGCTGAGACGCCTCTCTGGGTCGCCTCTACAATCTCTTGATCTTCTGCTTCGACCTTGTCTAAGTCACTACCAGCACCTTCATTCAAGAGTGACTTGTCTCCAATAAATCCATGGTAGATTATCCTAGTTCGATTTGTAGAGATTGGGACTACGATATTCACTGAGAGGCCCCAGGGATAGAAGTTCAGCATCAATCCTGGGAATAGCCAATAGTAATATGCAGCTACTCTGAGCCCAAAATCTGGTGATGACTTGGGCAAATCAAAAAATGGTTCTCCTGGACTTGCAATTCCGATCTGAAGTACTCCGCCATGGAAAATTTCGGTCATGTAGTCATCATAGTCTAAACCGTCATTGAGATCACTATGAACGAAAGGAATGTGAAAACCTTCCAGATAGTTATCCACGTACAAAGCCCAGTTTGCTTCTATCTCGTAACTCCTATATCGGGAATGGTCATGCTCAAAAGACTGGATATCGAGCCAATCTAGTCTAGTTCCTAACTCTTGCAAGAATGAAGTCATCTCAGAGGTTTTGGAGCCGACAAAAAGAAGTCCATTCCATAGGAGCGTTTGGAAGTTTTCCAAGTCGTCTTCCTTAGCAGGGAAGGACTCAACTCGTTCGAATTCAGGCATCGATTTGAAACATCCATCAAGTGAAAAGGTTCGTCCGTGGTAAGGGCATTGTAAGGTTTGATTATTGGATGGTTCATTAGCGATAATCATACCCCTGTGTGTACAAACATTTGATATGCATCTGGGCCTATCGCTTCTGGTCAAAAGGATGGGGCTCCCCATCAAATATTCAAGGTGAGGGACCGGGATAGCAGTGAAATTCTCAAGTTGGCAAATATGGCCTGCGAAATGCCAAGATTCCCTGATTCTTTTCATCGACTCAGCGAATCTAGAATCATCGGTGTAGAATGAAGAAGGGAGGGTCCTAGCCTTGCAGATGTCTGGGTCAATGATGCTGGGCACGTTAGAATCGAATTACTGCATGAAGCAATCTGATGTAGGCATTTCGTATTGGACCATATGTTTTGCGAAGCTATTTACACGATTCTTATTGACACCGATATCCGAAATTCCGAGTCTTGATTTGGAATATACATGAATAACTGCGTCCCCATCATCACAATGCCCCTTCACTACGAAATCGTCTGGAAATCTAAACATGAAAGATCTGAAGACTGAGTGAGTTTGGTTGGGCCCTTCGTTGACAGTTTCAGTCCTCGGTTGTGAGTCCACCCATTCGTTTACTACTCCCATTACGATCGCCAAACTTGAATTGAATCGCAATTCTTTCAATCCGCCACTCCTATGTGGATCTGGTCCGATAAACGAGCAGTTTAGAGATTCGCTTGGGCATCCTTCGGGGAAGTCATTCTGACTCATTTCTAGGTCTGGAGCAGCCAACTTTATTGCTACTATTGAAAGAAGGTAGACTGAAAATAATCCCAATGCGAACGAAAATCGCTTTCTTAATGGATTCATGAGTCACCTTCGGCGACGATAACCCTGGATGCCCTCAGAACCCGGTCGTGCAACATGTAACCGCTTTCGATTACTTCGACGACATTTCCTGGCTCATGCTCTTCGGGGCAGGGAATTGTAGCAATAGCTTCCATGCAAGTTGGATCAAATGGTTCGCCAAGTGATTCAATCATGGTAATGCCCTCTGATTCTAAGGAATCCCTAAGGCCATCAAGGGTGAGTCTGACCCCCTCAATAACTGAATCTGAGCCATCATCTGCCTCAGCAGAGTCGATTGCTCTACTCAGTAAATCGATAGAAGGGATTAGTCGCTTTGCCAGCGACGAACTACCATATTTGAGTGCCTCGGATCTATCTCTGGAAGACCTCTGGACAATGTTCGCTATCTCCGCCTTTGCGTACTGTAGTTCCTTCTCTAAATCCTCTACTCGGGCTTTGTAATCTGTTTCTCCCTCATCTGGGAGTTCAGGGGACTCATTCGGGCCGTCTTCTTCCACAATCGTGGGCTAGAATGGTACCTCAAGAATCCAGTGGTTGGAATCAGTCGGCGTAGAAGTATTCCCCAGTTGACTTTTGCTCACGGTCCTTTCTGCTTGAAGGCTTGTTAATCCTTGGACGATGGGATTCAACATCTCTTCGAAAAGTTACATCGGCATCCGAAAGGAAGAGGTTCATCCCCTTGCGTAAAGAAAGTGGCCCTACCGCCTTTCCATTTCTGCCCCCCTCTCCTCTGAAAACAAGAATCGAGTCGCTAACGATATCCAAAAAGTAAGTATCGTGATCGATTACCATGGCGGCATTTTCGTTTCTTTCCATCGTCCTTCTGATAGCTTTGGCCGCCTCCATTCTGGCATTTGCATCAAGGTGAGCACTGGGTTCATCGAATAGGTAGAGATCTGCATCCTTGCCCAAGCAAATCGCAATACTGACAGCTTGAAGCTCCCCTCCTGAGAGTTTGCTTGAATTTAGTTCCAGCATCTTGTCGACTTGAAGAGCTCGAATAACCTGAGTGTGGAATTCTCCTGACCTCCACTTTTTCCCTAGCTCCGAATCAAGCCAGTCCTGAACGGTTCCCTCATAATCAGCCCTAACATGTTGTGGTTTGTAGGAAACCTTGGCATCCATGGTGCACCATCCTTCGTCAGGATCCACCTCTCCGGCAATAATTTTTACCAAAGTTGTCTTTCCTGTTGCATTGGGCCCAACAATGCCCACTACTTCTGCAGATTTTACTTCCCCTTCCTCAGTTTCAAGTCTGAAGTCGCCCAAGGACTTCTCAATGCCACCCCATTTTAGGATGGGAGGGCCAACTTCTTCCCCCCTGTTGCGTCCCCTAAGAAACTGGATAGGTTTTTCTCGTATTCTGATATTTTCTTCAGGTAGGAAGCCATCCAGGTATGCGTTTATCGCTGTTCTGGTTGTCCTTGGTGGGGTAAAAATTCCATATGCCGATCTGTCCCCATATATTACGTGAATAAGATCGCAGAGCACGTCCAGTATTGCTAGGTCATGCTCCACAACCAATACTCTCTTGCCTTTTTCTGCTAGTTCCCTAACTACCCCTACCATCCTCATTCTCTCGAATATGTCCAAGTAGGAAGATGGCTCGTCAAAGAAATAGACGTCGGCTTCTTTTAGTAGAGTAGCGCAGATGGCAACTCTCTGTAGCTCCCCCCCGGATAGATCTACTAGGTTCCGATCAATAATGCGATTTATGCCCATAATCTCGGTAAATTTACCCATCTCCCCCTTGTCATCGACTCTTTGAAGGAGGGCCGATACCTTTCCATCAAATATAGTTGGCAATTTGTCGATGTATTGGGGCTTGACTGCAACCTTCACTTCACCCTCAGAGACTAGTCCTAGGTAATCCCTCAATTCCCCCCTTGGAAATGTGGCAATCACTTCTTCCCAATCTGGAGAAGGATTTGACCAATCTCCTAGATTAGGTCTAAATGAGCCAGAAAGGAGGTTTATTGCAGTTGACTTGCCAATTCCATTTGGACCGAGAATTCCAACGATTTGCTCCTGTTTAGGAGAAGGTAGTCGGAAAAGTCTGAATGAGTTCTCCCCATAGCAATGAGTGAGATCAGTGTCAAGCTCTTCTGGCAAATTGATGATTTTCACTGCCCCATCTGGGCAATGCTTCGCTCTCGTGAAACAGACCGGGCATGCAGTTTCAAGAATTTTACATTTGTCCCCTTCTATCTGAATGCATTCCCTTTCACATAAAGCAGAGTATTTTTGCAAGTAAGAGAAAGCATTGCTGTTAGGTTTACAGCGTTCTTCTAGAAGTATAGCTACCCTCATCCTACATCGCCCCTCTTTAACTCAACCAGCTCTAAGTACGTTATAGCACTCACCAATCTTCAGAAGCCGAAGAATCTGTACCTCACATATACATATGCTGCAAGGAAGATTTTCTCTGTCTTTGAAAGTTGAATTCTTTCAGAAAGAACGTCTCCTTTCTTCTTCGTAATCTTTGTCATAATTGACTGGTAGAATGAAGCCATTGCTGCTGGGGAATATCTTGCTGATTTGTCCAGATGAGAAAGTAGTTTGAAAGCTCGCTGCCTGTAACCGTCTGCCCTCTGCAAGTATTCCTCCACGAAAGGTGCCCAGCCCGGATGCTTCAGCAAATCCTTCCCACTCTTTATGTCGCTCTCAGATATCCCCCATCTCTTCAGATCATCCAGTGGCAGATATATCCGATCCCTCGCTGCATCTTCCGCAACGTCGCGGATGATATTGATTAGTTGCATGAACACGCCCCACGATTCCGCGTATTCCTTTGCTCTTTGGTCATTGTAACCGTAAATCTCGATACACACTAAACCTACTGTCGAAGCAACTCGATAACAGTAAGTATACAATTCCTCAAATGTCTGATATCTGTTCTTATGGAAATCATTCTCCATGCCGCTAATCATGTCATCAAGGAGCTGGCGTTGAATCCCAAATCTGTTTACTGTGTCTTTAAGAGCTATGAAAATCGGATCGGTGGAAGTTACGTGACCATATGCTGTCGAGAGCTTCTTTCGGAAGTAGAACAATTGTGACATCTTTTCATTGTAGGTCGATCGATCTAATACTGGATCCCCCGGACTCAACCTCTCGATGTTTGTCCGATATGTGATTAACTCGGGATCATCAGACGAGCTCCCGGGGAATGAGTCCACAAAGTCCCCATCTGCAATGTCATCAGCCCTTCTGCAGAAGGCATAATATGCCATAATTGATCTTCGCTTCTCTTCGGGCAGGTACTTGAAGGAATGATAGAAGTTCCCTGCCTCCCTTCGAGTTAGTTCCTCGCAGAAGGAGTATGAAGTCTCAATCATGTGCTGTGGAATTTCTGGTTCCGTCCAAATTGCGGCGTCTATATGTTTGAATGGATCGATTAGCTCTCCCCGAGAGCCAATGACCCCCATGAATATGGCCCCCTCTCGAACTGCCTCGATTGCTGTAATGCTGATTGCCCGGGCTGCTTCTTTCGTAATATCAACAGTTGCTCTAATCAGATCAATTGGCTCTTCTGGGACCTGTGAGGAGCCTACGTACAACGGGTCCTGCACACTACTTTCGGAAAAATTTCCAGTGCCAACTTCACTGCCCTGTGCCATAACTCTCTCTATCGGCGGCATAGGGGCCCACTTGAATGTCTCCCGAAAGAGATTGCGAGTGGCTTCAATAATCCGGCTAGTAGTTAACTTCCAAGAAGCTTCCTACTTGAACCACGAAAAGGAATTGCCATCAAAACACTCTTGATTACGTCTTTGACTTCTTTACGATCAATCTTTATCCTGTTTTTTGGGTCTAGAACGTTGCCTTCCCTAAGCATCGAAACAGTTCGCTTACCGATTACTACTGGAATCATGCAGGATCCTCGAAGTCGAAATTGAGAGTGGGGAATTAGTGAGATGTAATCGACTGCTGCTCTAAGGTGGGAGTCTGTAATATCCAAGTACCGATTGTAAAGAGGCCTGAATTGTTCCATTTTCTCTGGTTCCATGAGATCTTCCGGTATTAGTCCGAATTCTGACAGAGCTTTTTCGGGAATGTAGCAACGTCCTATAGAAAGATCAGATGGAACATCTCTAAGGATGTTGATCATCTGTAGGGCCTTTCCAAACCTGACCCCTTTCTCCAATAACCCTTCCTCGGTTTCACTATCCACATTGAATAAATGTTCCAATGACATTAGTGTCCAAAATTCCCCTACACTTCCCGCCACCCTGTACGCATAATCATCGAGATCTCGTTCTTCTCCTATCGATTGGATGGCCCCTTTTGTGAGGGGGGATCTCTTCAGATCTAGAATCTGGCCACTAATGATTATCCCAAGACATCGTCGGATTTTTTCCTGGTCTGATTGAGAGAAATCAGATATTCTCGAAGTTACCTTTTCCACGCATTCCAGCAACCTTCTTTCGGATTGGTTGGGTTGCACTATAGCTATTCTAGAAAGATCAGGAGAGGTTTCTGATGATCCCTGGGAGAATCTATTGAAACTCTCCAGAGCCTCCAGACGAAGCTCGATAGGACCTTCTTTAGAATCCGCTATAGTGTCAGAAATTCTGGCTAGCAAATATAGGAGGCTGATTTGAGGCCTAATGGGTTTCGGAAGTTCCTTGAGGGACAGGTAGAACGAGCGAGAAGTGCCTTCCAGAATTGATTCGAGTTCCAAATCAAAGATAGCGGACACGTTTAACCAACCAAATTTTGCTATGCGCCTCTACTCCTAAGACTCTCGGAGTCCTGCTTCGACAAGTGCGGTTACTAGAGCCTCACCGATTTTTGATGGGTCTCTTGCAATGTAAATCCCGGCTTTCTCAAAGGCAGAGAACTTTTCTTCTGCAGTCCCCTTGCCTCCGGAAATAATAGCACCTGCATGCCCCATTCTCTTTCCTGGTGGTGCGGTTGCTCCGGCTACGAAGCCTACTATGGGCTTGGAGAAATTCTCCTTCGACCACTCCGCTGCCTCCTCCTCAGCAGTCCCGCCAATCTCACCAATCATCACTACTGCTTTAGTCTCAGGGTCTTTCTCGAATTCCTCCAAGCACTCTATGAATCCTGTACCGTTAACTGGATCCCCACCGATCCCAACGCAGGTTGTCTGGCCTTCGCCCACACTCATCGTTTGTGCAACTGCCTCATAGGTCAGAGTACCTGACTTGGAAATAATGCCAATCCTGCCTTTAGAGTGAATATATCCTGGCATAATTCCTATCTTGCAACCACCATCCTCTCCCGGAGAGATTATTCCAGGGCAGTTTGGGCCAATCAGCCTCACCCCAGGTTTTGTTTCTATGTGTGCTACTACCTTTACCATATCTATAGTTGGAATCCCCTCTGTGATGCATATAATTAGGCCGCCGCCGTCCTCAGAAAAGGCATCGGCAGCCTCAACAATTGCACTAGCTGAGAATCTAGCTGGGACATAGATAACACTGGCTTTAGCACCGGTTGAAGAAACGGCCTCAGACATAGTTTCGAAAACGGGAACAATTCGTTCGCCAAATTCTACTACCTGGCCGCCCTTTCCCGGAGTCACGCCTCCGACAATTTCTGTGCCATAATCCAGCATCCTGGTTGCATGGAATGTGCCCTGACTTCCAGTAATTCCCTGAACTAGAACTTTGGTGTTCTGGTTAATCCAAATACTCAATCCAAATTCCTCCCAATGGCCTCAACTATGGCCTCTCCGGCTTCCCCCAGAGTGCTCACAGTAAATACGTCTAAATCGCTGTCCTCGAGAATCCTCTTTCCCTCTTCGTGGTTGGTCCCAGAGAATCGAACTACTAGTGGAATCTGCAAGTCTGTCTCCAATGATGCCTCAATAATGCTTCTGGCAACCATGTCGCATCGGATTATTCCTCCAAAAATATTCACAAGTATGCCCTTCAGACTGGGGTCCTCCAATATAATTTGAAATGCTGCTGTTATCGATTTGCTGTCCGCACCCCCTCCTATATCTAGGAAGTTCGCCGGCTCCCCCCCATACAACTTGATTACATCCATTGTAGCCATTGCCAGACCAGCACCATTTACTAGGCAACCTATGTTTCCATCGAGGTCGACATAGGAAAGTCCGTGTTCGTGTGCTCTGACTTCAACATCTGACTCCTCAGAAAGGTCCCTAAGTTCCTTTCTCCATGCATGCCTAAATGAGGCATTGTCATCAAAACTAACTTTGGCATCAAGTGCTACCATTTCCCCTGATACAGTTCTAACCAGAGGGTTGATCTCGATCATTGAGCAGTCCTTTTCTACGAACATTGAAGCAAGATTTGTGGCCAAATTCACGAATAAGTTTTGAGAGTCCCCCGTTATCCCGAGTGAATCGGCCATTGAGCTCGCTTTAGAGATTCCAAGGCCATTAGTTGGATCAAACCACTCCTTGTGAATAGCATTGGGATTTTTCTCAGCCACCTCCTCGATGTCGACGCCCCCCTCTGTTGAACCCATGATGAGCAAGCATTCTTTCTCACGGTCGACTAGTATGGCAAGATAGAATTCTTGAGAAATATCACAACCGGCTTCCACATACAGATTTTTGACCATTTTCCCCTGGGGTCCGGTCTGATTTGTAACTAACTTGTGACCCAAAATGTTTGTGGCAAAATTTTCGACCTCGGCCCTTGATGATGCAACCTTTACGCCCCCTTCCATAAGTAAATCTCCCGAATTGGGGCAGAACAGTTTCCCCTTTCCCCTCCCTCCGGCATGAATTTGGCTCTTCACTGCAACGATTTCCATCCCCATCGAGTCGTAGGCTCGAAGTGCTTCTTCGACGGTTGTGCAATGAACTCCATCCTGGACAGGAACTCCAGATTCTCGGAACATCGACTTTGCTTGATACTCGTGAATATTCATCGAACCGCTCCAATCGAGGTTGGCCCTTGAAAGATGCGGCTCTAAAGTTTGAGAAAAATTACGAAGTGATGAAATGCAGATCCATGTCGCGGGAGTCATGGAAGTTGTGGTCCTAGCCGGAGGATTTGGCACTAGACTAAGACCTTGGACAGAAGAGATCCCCAAGCCTTTGCTTCCAATTCTCGACAAGTCGATGATAGAACACGTGGTTGATGTTCTGCCGGAATCTCTTGTCGACAAATTACTTATCGCCTCTGGATATGGAATTGAGAAAATCAGAAACCACTTCGAAAATATCCCACTTCCGTACGAAGTAGTAATTGTCGAAGAGAAGAGCCCTCTTGGAACTGGCGGAGCCATAGCGAATTGCAAGGAGCATCTATCGGGAGGGGCATTTTGCGTAATTAACGGGGACTTGATTACCAGTCTAAAGGTAGAAGAAATGCTAGAATTCCACAGAAGAAATGGAGGGATAGCGACCATCTCCCTCTGGGAGGTAGAAGACCCATCTAGGTTTGGGGTTGCAGACTTCAAGAAAGAGTCGGGGAAGATTTTGAGGTTCCAAGAGAAGCCCCCTCTGGAGGAAGCCTACTCAAATCTGATAAACGCTGGAACATACATACTAGAGCCTGAAATCTTCAAGTTGATGCCAGATGGTGCACACAGCATTGAAAGGGATGTCTACGAAGGATTGGCCTCAGCTGGAGGATTGAATGGTTTTCCGTTTGAAGGGTGGTTTGTGGACGCAGGAACTCCAAGTTCTTTCGTCGAGGCAACACAGCAATGCATAGCGAACAAGAGGTTTGGTAGTGGAAAAATTGTGGGTGACTCATGGTTCGGAGAAGACTCGAGAAATATGGGAAATGTAAATGCTAGTTCTATAGGAAAATCTGCAATAATTGGCCAAGGGTCGATCATTCGTGACTCAGTGATTCTTGAAGGGGCCAATATTGGTTCTGGGTGCGAACTAGAAGGCTGCCTTATCGGAATGAAGTCAAAAGTCCCAGAAGGTACCGTAATGCAAAAACAAATTGTTAACCACCATGAACGTTAGAGTTTGAAGGGGTCTTTCAGATCAAAACCTCCAAATCTCGAGGAGCTTCCAAACTCATGAACAGTGCTGGGGATTAGGCAAGTCCCCGTCATGGTCAAAGAGGCACAGCGGCTCCCGAGACTATGGGCGAGTCCCTCATCGTTGTTAACTTCAAGACGTATCAATCTGCTCAGGGGGCTACGGCTGAGATCTTGGCTCAGGCAATGGCTAGCATTGAGACTAGTGCGAGGCTGGTCGCTGCCGTATCGGCATTTGATCTGTCTGCAGTAGTCTCGGCTGCTCCTGAGCTTGAAGTGTGGTGTCAACATTTAGACCCAATTGGATTCGGTTCTAACACCGGCTGGCTGCATCCCGCAACTGCAATAGAAAGGGGAGCCAGTGGAACGCTGATCAATCATGCTGAACACAAGGTCAGTCTTGAGCAGGTGGCAATACTCCTAGAGCAGTTGCCCGAAGGTTTCGAAGTCTGTGCTTGTGCTGCAAACATAGACGAAGCTAGATCCCTAGCAGCACTAGAGCCGACATTTGTAGCGGTGGAACCACCGGAGCTAATTGGAGGGGACTCCTCAGTAACAGAATCTGATCCGGAGGTGGTGAGTGGTACAGCGAAAGCTGTTAGATTGGTATCGGACTCTGTTGGAGTTCTATGTGGTGCAGGCGTCAAGACAGGCAGAGACGTGCATATGGCAATAAAATTGGGTACTTCTGGAGTCCTCTTGGCTAGTGGCGTTACCAAGTCACTGAATCCCATTGAATCTTTGAGAGATCTAGTGAGCGAGCTATAGGAAAAAATTGTCCACTGGGTACTAAAATCAAATTTTGGTTCTACTTTAATGACCACAGCACTTTTGTTAGGGTCGGTAATCCCCGGGTCGTTGACCATGGGCCAAAGTGATGTGGAAGTTATTGAAAGGATAGGAAAGAAAGTGTACAATAAAGAGTTGTTTCGGCTACAACTAGAGCTGATTAAACTCCAAGAATGGGTCAAGGCCAAGGGCCTCAAAGTCGTTGTAATCTTCGAAGGCAGAGATGCTGCTGGCAAAGGGGGAGTGATAAAGCGAATCACACAGTATCTGAACCCCAGAGTGGCCAGAGTAGCCGCACTTCCGGCACCCACTGATAGGCAGAAGACAGAATGGTACTTCCAGAGGTATGTGAATCACCTTCCTGCAGCAGGAGAGATTGTTCTGTTCGACAGGAGTTGGTACAATAGGGCAGGAGTAGAGAAAGTCATGGGATTCTGTGATGGCCAGGAGTATGATGAATTCATGAGATCCTGCCCCATGTTTGAGCGGATGCTTATGAGATCTGGGACGATTCTTATCAAATACTGGTTTTCAGTATCAGACGAAGAGCAATTGAAGAGATTCAAAGCTAGACTGGATGAGCCCCACAAAAGATGGAAGCTTAGTCCGATGGATTTGGAATCACTAACTCGGTGGGAGGATTATTCGGAGGCAAAGGACGTGATGTTTGCTCATACCGATACAAAGCAATCACCATGGTATGTAGTAAAATCGGACGTCAAAAGGCATGCCCATCTTAATTGCATAAGTCACTTCCTTTCGATGATTGAATACGAGGACCTGACTCCTCCGCCAATTGAATTGCCAGAAAGGAAAGGAGCGAGGGGCTATGTAAGACCACCAATGTCTGAACAAACCTTCGTTCCAGATCACCATAGTAGCGTTATTGCTGAACATGAAGAGATGATGGGCGAGAAAGAAGGTTCAACTGAAGAAGAATCTGAAGAAGAATTCGAAGAAGAAATTGAAGTCATGGAAGAAGATTCTGTGACCTCAACTGATGAAGATTCTGATGCGTCTGAAGGAGACAGTGGAGCCGAAGAATCGAATGAAGAAGAGTTGGAAGGGGAGGAATCCGAAGATCCGCAAGATGAGCCCGATGAGCCTTTCCAGTGGGACGATGAGGAATGAGATTTAGAACAGATGTCAGAAGACCCGATTTGGGACTTGATTGAATGCGAGTAAGAATCAGTTCAATAGTTCTAGCAATTCTTCTTCTATTCTCTGGATGTATTTCCAATCCTCCTCCGGACTTGGATAAAGATGGCATTCCAGATTTAGAGGACTACGACATAGATGGAGATGGGTGGAGTAATTCTTTGGAGGAGAATTGCAGTACTGATACGGAAGATAGTGAGGAAGTGCCATCTGACTTAGACAAAGATTCGATTTGCGATCTCCTCGATGAGGACGACGATGGGGATGCATGGAAAGACGAGGACGAAAATGCATGCGAATCTGACCCATTGGATTCGATTTCATTTCCCGGCGATCTTGATGAAGACAAAATCTGTGATGTTTTGGATGTGGATGCTGACGGGGATGGGCTCCCTAATTATTGGGAAATAGAACGAGGTATCGACCACATGGATCCTAGTGACAAAATCAGTTGCCATGGGAACACCGTATATTGTCTTAGAGCGTATGACAACTTTACATTCGCCGAGACTCACAATGCTTACTCGACGGTAGAAGACAACTTCTTGATTGGGATCAATCACTATACTGGGCTACAAAGGCAGTGGGATGGCGGAATTAGGGCATTCATGGTAGATTCCCACCACAGAAATTATGAGAATACTTCTGACGAAGATGTTAGATTCTGCCACAGCACGGGCGAGTTTTTCCACCCTTGTCAGTACGGCGAGGTTGATGCCTTTGAATGGCTAAGAAAGCTAAATTCCCTCATGAATAACACGAGTGGCGATGTAGTAACACTTCTAATCGAGAACTATGTTCCAGCCGAACATCTAAGCTTCCTATTCAATGAGACAGGGATGAATGAAAGAATCTACACCCATACCCTAGGCCAACCTTGGCCCAGCATAGGGGACATGGTTCTGGATGGAACTGATCTGGTGGTATTCTGGGAACAGTCTCAAGACGAGGGTTTTCCATGGTTGCACGATTTTGGTGTTTTCGGTTGGACTACAAATTATGCCGAAAATAGCAAGGAAGAGATGACATGTTCGGTCTACAGAGGCGATGGTAGTCAACCGGTTTGGCATCTGAATAACTGGCTTTCCAGCGCCTATGGATTGCCCGACCCGGTTGCTGCTAGAGATGTAAATGACTACGAGACTCTCCTGAATCGAACGCTGGAATGCTGGAAGAAAATTGGGGATAGGCCTACATTCGTCGCGGTTGATTACTGGGAAGAGGGGGAAGTAACTAACGTGACCATAACATTGAACAAGATGGGGGATTGGTCAGATGAAGTGCCTGGTCATCCTTAGGACTATATTTCCTTGGGCCTGATGACATCCACAACTGTCCAATTTCCATCGGACTCACTTAGTAGTGCGGCGGCTGCAGTTGGCATTACATGCCACTCGCCAGAAAGAGTATTGATCAGCATCTCAGAGCCTGGATTGTGACCTAGGATCATCGTTGTGCCGACCTCCAAAATATCTTCGAGTTCAAGAAGTAGGTCACTCACGGAAGCATGATAGATTCCGCTTCTCACTTTTGTTTGAGCTTCGCCAAACCTATGAGACATCTGTTCAAGAGTCTGTCGTGTTCTGGTTGAACTACTGAGTAGGATCAAATCTGGAGTCCATCCTTTTTCGAAAATAGCATCTGCTACCTTTGGAGCGTCCCTAAGTCCTCTCTTATTCAAAGGGCGATCGTGATCAATCAGATCGGGATTTTTCCAGCTACTCTTTGCATGCCTCATCACAATTAGTCTTCTTTGCATCTATTCTTCCTCCATATTGGAAAAGGAGGGTTTTCGATTTTCCCTGAATGCGCTTACCCCCTCTCTGAAGTCGGCAGTGATAGATGAGGCCACCATTAAGGATTGTTCAAACTGCAATTGGGTCTCGAAAAAGGTTGATGTGGATGCATCCAGAAGTTGTTTGGTGGCCTTCCTACTGTTCACAGACCACCGCCCCCAGTGCATAGCTACTTCCACTGCCCTTTCAACAATTGAGTCCCTGCAAACGACTTCGTCCACTGCACCTTTCTGAAGTGCCTGTTCAGCAGTCCAAGATTTCCCTTCAAAGAAGAATCTCTTAGCAGTCTGATTCCCTACCAAACGAGGAAGGAGCCAAGTCATGCCTCCGTCCGGAGGAAGTCCTAGGGAGAAAAATGCTGGTGCCAACTTGACCTCGGGAGCACAAACTCTGTAGTCGGCTGAGAGCGCTAATCCGAGACCTCCTCCAGCAACTGAGCCGTTTATGGCACAAATGAATACAGTTCCAGAAGTCCTAATTCTCAACAGTAGTGGATGTAATCTATCTGTCATTTCTTGGACGATCTCACGTATATTTCCCTCGTCGATTGCCTTTGAGAAATGATCGATGTTGCCCCCCACGGAGAAAAATCTTCCAGAACCAGTTAGAACAATGGAGCTGCAATTTGAGTCGGTCATCAGATTGTCCAATGTTGCAATAAGGGGCAGAAAGTTTCTCGGGAAGAAGGTATTTGACGAAGCTTCAGGAGATAAGGTAACTAGGGCGACACCACCCTCTCGCATTTCTGTTGACACGGGCATGATTTATCGAAGAGGGGGTGTGCTATTGAATTGCATGAACATGATAAGAAGAAACAGTTTGGCACAAACATGAGCGAGCGACGGCACCTCTACATCGATGGAACTTGGGTGGATCCGATTGGCGAGAACTCAATCGATGTAATCAACCCGGCCTCGGAAGAGAGGATTGGATCTGTTCCTTTGGGCAACAAAGATGACGTCGACTCTGCTGTTAGTGCTGCCCAGGAATCCTTCACCGAGTGGTCTTGCAGCGAAGTAGGATACAGGGTTGAGTTGCTAAATCGACTATCTGAAGAAATTGGTTCCAGAAGCGAAGAGTTGGCACAACTAATTACCTCTGAAGTTGGGACTCCCATCGAATATTCTCGAATGGCGATGGTGGGGACTCCAAGAGTTGTAACAAGGTCTTATGCAAAGATTCTGGATAGTTTCCAATGGGAGCAAGAAATCAGGAACTCCCTGATCGTTAAGGAACCAATAGGAGTGGTGGCCATGATTACACCATGGAACTTCCCCCTCCATCAGATAATTGGCAAGGTTGCTCCAGCGATAGCCGCTGGTTGTACTATGGTTCTAAAACCATCAAAAGAAGCTCCACTGAATGCCTTTTCTCTTGGAGATATCATTGATGATATTGGCCTCCCAAAGGGTGTCTTCAACATTGTTTCCGGGCACGGAAGAGAGGTTGGCGAAACGCTTGCTGGCCACGAAGGAATAGACATGGTTAGCTTCACTGGATCTACAAGTGCAGGTTCCAGGGTTACAGAGATTGCCTCCCGAACAGTAAAGAGGGTGACTCTAGAACTGGGAGGCAAAAGCGCCAATATTGTTCTGAATGACGCCGACATACCTCGGGCGGCTAATTCGGCGATCTATTCCTGCTTCGGTAACTCTGGTCAAGAATGCTCAGCGCTGACGAGATTATTGATTCCAGAAGAGGCAAGAGAGGAAGTAATTGACGTTATATCAAGCAAGATCGGGCGGTACCGTGTGGGCGATCCAATGGATGAAACAAACAAGTGCGGCCCACTAGTTTCTAAGAAGCAGCAAGATAGCGTCACTTCCTTCATTTCCAAGGGAATTGAAGAGGGGGCTACCCTTGTAGCAGGGGGAGAAGGAATGCCAGATGGACTCGGCAAGGGATTCTATGTCAAACCGACTGTTTTTGCGGACGTGACTCCAGAAATGACGATTTTCAGAGAGGAGATCTTCGGCCCTGTTCTTTCAATTACTACCTACTCAAATGAAGAAGAAGCCATAGAATTAGCGAATGATTCGGATTATGGCCTATCAGGAGCCGTATGGTCAAGCGACGAGGAGAGGGCAATG